>Ga0209589_1006077_pt1 | contig 20164 bp, 8 predicted proteins | sample CowpeawhiteBW_FD_187525 | JGI IMG/M metagenome (GOLD analysis project Ga0209589, IMG submission 187525) | Root nodule microbial communities of legume samples collected from California USA - Cow pea white BW (SPAdes) (version 2) | ecosystem: Host-associated > Plants > Roots > Nodule | place: USA... | reverse complement strand
AAAAAAAAAAAAAAAAATATATATATATATATATATATATATATATATATATATATATATATATATATATATATATACTTCAAAAGCATTCAAAAAAAACAAGTTTTGATATGTCATGATTATTTTTATATATTAATCACGACATTATCTGTGCCTATTATATTTTGTTGCAGAACACATTAAAATCACTTTTACGTATTCATTTCTCATAAAAGAAGTTCATATTACATGAACCGTTTGATAAAAAAAAAAAAAAACTATCTGACCTTTCAAAATTAAGTGTTATAAATTTGGAGAATTTCTGTCATTTTTCTAATTTTTTATTTTTAACGATACATAAACTAATTTATAAAAAAAAATCATTTATAAATATTTACTCAATCCGAACAAAGGTAAATGTTTCTACATATTTTAATATGTTTTCCTATTATTTTTCAGTAAAAAAAAATACTATTTTTATACAATTTTCCTTTCATTAGTAATTTTATAACGTTACAAGTAATATCCATTTAATATTTGTTATATTAACACGAAACATTTTTTTTTCTCAAAATTGAGTATTTAATACTGGTAATTGTATAGCTAAGATACAATTACGGTCTATATTAATAGTATTATGATTCTCCATAACTTTTACCTAAATATCATTAATTTTCTCATTGATTAAAAAAAATTAAATATATTTTTTGTCACTTAACTTTAAATGAATATTTTAAAATTAGTTCATTTTAAAATTTTAAACCAATTTAGTTCTTCATCTTTCAAAATATGTGAATTTAATCATTTTAATCAAATTTTATTAAGTTTATTTGACATTTCAAACATGTTTCATAATAGTATTTGACTTAAAATTGAAATAAGAATATGTCAAATAGTATAAACAACTCAAATACAATCCTCCTACAATGTATATAAAACATCAAATAAACCTAATAAAATTTAAAAGAATTAAATTTACGTAATACGAAAGATAATAGACTAATTTAATCCAAAATTTTAAAATAGATTAATTTTAAAATTTATCGAAAATTAAGGAAAAAAATTCATTTAATCCGATATCGAGTAATTCGTTAATTATTTGTTTGTGAGCATCGACACGTAAAGCTCTAACAGAGAGACAGCATGTGATTCTTTTGCATAGTTGGTTATTATATTCCCCTTCTTACTGTTTAGAACAGAAACTAAGATAACATTAGCATTTTTTCTTTTCGAACAGAATCAAAGACAACATAATTTAGCATCTTTTAATGTCAAATTGGTTTTGTTCCTGTGGTTAGAACTTGGGAGTAGTGGCTGCATTCCAATTTTCTCCCTTTTGAAGAAAAGGTACTCTTTCTTCTTTGGATTGTGGTGTTAGTGTTTGATGAAATGCTTGACAAGATTTGATTGTGAAACAGATGGCACTCACTTTGAAAGAGGAGGATGCAGCTGATTGGGTTTACAGAGGAGAAGGAGCTGTTAATCTTGTGCTCGCTTACGCTGGATCCTCTCCTTCTTTTGTGTGTTCTTTATTTCTCTTTCTTTCTTTCTTTCTTTGTTATGCTTGTAGCAACTGAATTGTTTGCTTGGATGAACCCCAAACAAATTTTAATGTGCATTTTTGTGTGCGTAGATTGGGAAAGTGATCCGATTACGTAAGGCTCCGAAGAATGGATTGGAGGCAAAGGGTGTGAGTGTGAGGAATAGCATAGCTTTGACTCCTCAAGAACGTATCCTCTGGAAAGATGTGGATCAACTTATTTCCTCTTCTGACAAGGAAATTGTTGGTCAACTATATGTGGAGCATGTCATGAAGCCCTTACTTGGTTCCAATTATGTTGATGCTGGGGTATGTATGTATGTATGAATGTCAGTCAATGACTTTGCATTGTCTCTCTTCTAGATTTTTTGTCAGAAACCCATAATTGAAAGTTGTTTTATTGACTGGAAGTGTTAATTTTTATCACATGTGTTGGAGATCATTCCTTGACTAGTAATGTGACCACATTAGTATTTATGAGTGGGAGACAATTTTCACTTAATGAACTAGCTTTTGAGATGGACTTAGGTCTAAATCCTAGCTGTAACTAGGAAAGTGTGAACCATTGTTCTAATTACAACAACTAGAAAAGCTAATGATTGTCACAAATCACGGAAACGAATCAATTTTCATCATTATCATGTTTTCTAACTTAGGGTTTCCAAATCAGGTGCTGCCTAACGCACCATTTTAAGATGGTTATTGGTAGTCTCCATTCTGAACAATTTTGCTAAAGATGAAAATAGGTTTATTGAATTGATTTGATTTGATTTCTGGAATGAAGTGCCTAAGATGTTGAGTGAGAAAGTTGTTGATTGTGTTTCTGATCCTTGACCTATTACTCTTTGGTATTTGTTAGACGCACATCCTGGTGACCAGGGAATTCCTTGAGTTAGTTGAGAAGAATGTTACTGATCAACGTCCTGTGTGGCGAGTTGATGCTGCGCAGGTTGATACACATTGTGATTTTGGCCTTCTCATGTCCGATCATTCACTTTTTGCTCATGGTAATGATATGTGATCTTGCTTCTACCTGTTGACACTTTTCTGTTTTCCCTTTTAAATTAAATATCCAATATGTAGTAGCACTGTATCATACCTAGCTGAGATATTTTAAGAAAGTAGGTTTTAAGCTTAACCTCACAAACATTAAATCTAACTCAATAGCTTGTAAGATAAAGTCTGCACTCACCTATATACTACAATTTGGTTTGGTCATACCTTTAGTCAATTTGAGATTTCCAACATATATCATCAATTTCAAGTTTGAGAAGTCAGTACATAAACTTGACAGATTTTTGAAAGTTTTGTATTAAGCTTCTTGTTTCATTTCAGGAAGTCCAAGACCTAGCCCCTGCATATCTGTTGAGATAAAGGTATTGTCTCATTATTTTTCTCTCCTTAAATAATACCTTAGCTTATATTGAATATCTTCATCTCACCTTCATCCCTTTCCTCTCGGTCTTTGTCTTTTGCTTGTTTGTAACAATAACTTATATTTTATCTCAAAAAGTAGCCCAAATGTGGATTCCTTCCATTTTCAAGATTCATATCTGAAGGAAATGCTAGCAAAAGGAGAATAACACGATTTGAAATGCACCAAATACTGAAATTGCATCAAGGAGAGGTACATCTCACACGATTTTACATTTTATTTATCTAGTGGCTACATGGTTCATACTTCTTGTTTTCATAAGTTCTTGGCTCAGCTTTTAATTCTGTGTCTTTTGATTGACGTTATGACTGCCAATGTCAATTATTTTTAGCATTAAATCTGAACCAAAAATTCTTTGAATATGTATGCAGATATCACGGCTAAGTGAGTACAATCCCCTTGATCTATTCTCTGGATCTACGGAAAGAATTCAGAAAGCTATTAAAGGTCTCCTTATAACTCCTCAAAACAATTTCCGTGTATTTTTAAATGGCTCTCTCATACTTGGAGGTCTAGGAGGTGTTGCAAAAAATACAGATGTGTGTATTGCTCAAAAATTTGAAGATGAGCTTAAGTCGGTCATTGAAGTTGATGATGGTCTGTGCACAGAGAACTTACTTAATCTTGTTACTGAGGCTTTGCAAAAGTCAGGAGTTCTTGATAAGCTCCTGGAGGTTCAGAAGCTTGATAGTGTTGACATAGAAGGAGTCATTCATGCATATTATAACATTACTTCTGAACAGTGCATGGTGTGTAAGGAATTGAGTGAAGAACAGGCAAAAATATATGCCTCTTTGCATTCAGCTTCATTTGATGAAAGCTTGAGAATAGTAAAGGACTACCTGATAGCAGCAACTGCAAAAGACTGCAGTTTGATGTTGTGTTTTAGACCAAGGAATGAGGAGGATTCTGGATTGGTGTACAATAATGTATACCTTGAGTCAACTAAGCAGACCTTTGATTTTAAGGTAGGCAGAAATCTTTCATTGTTATTATTTGTTGGAATTTTGGGTGTATTGTACTCATTGCACTTATTTTTTGTTAAAGAGAAAGCAATACCAACATGCAAAAGTTTTCATCATGAATATCATAATCTGAATGATATGGTTCTTAATTATGGTTTCCTTTATATAAAAATGAGCTTTAGCTGTAATTCTATACATTGAACATCTGAGTTCATTTGCAATTTGATCTATATTAGGTGTATTTTATCGACCTTGATTTAAAACGCTTGAGTAAAGTGAGAGACTACTATGAATTAGATAAGAAGATAGTGAGCCGCTACAGACAAAAGATCAAAATGGATCGAGGAAGAAATGAAGTGACAGGCTTGAAGGCATGTAATGGTGTAAGTTAATATTTAATAGGTTCGATGGTGTTCTTCTCTTATTTCCAAAATGATGTAATATTATTCAAGATGAAGATAGAAACAGCTCGTGTTCTGCTTCATTACTCTTCTCGTTTGCTGTATTGCACTACAACTTTCAATTTTCTGTATATGTTGGGGCTGTCGATTCCTCTGTTTATGTATGTGTTTGTATTTTTATTTTTCTTCTACTCCCTGCATATGTTGCTTCCTGAAATATGATCTTCATATGAAAATAACCTTTTTCAAGAAAAACATATTTAGTGTTAGTGTTCTGCACAATATTTTGGTTTTTGGAAGCTTGTTTATTATCATGATAAATTCCCCTTATTATTTCCACAGCATCCTCTGCCTGCTACAGGGATTGCTGTAGTGGAGCAGTTGTAGCAGACCAAACAGGAGCAGTAATGATTCTAAAAAGTTCCTTTCAAGAGAGACAGTAAGATGTTTTGGAAAGATATTTCTGGGGTTTTAATTTTGGGGACTGAATTCTACAGACAAAATAATAGTGAAAATGATAAAGGCTTGGATTTAGAAGATGATTGATAATTCCAATTCAGGAAATTTGTAGTTGACTTTTGCTAGTGTTTAGTTGAATGTTTTGTTTTAGATACTCAGGACTTTTTACTGTTATGAATTATCAATGTAGTCATTTTTATTATCTACAAGGTTGATTTGGTAGTAAACTGGAACAAGAGAAACGACTTGAATCAGTTGAGTATATAATTCACCATAGTAATGTCTATCTCACACACCGCAATCAATTTCAAGCAATAAATATATAGTTTCACTTCTTTTTTATATTTATTAATTATTTTAATAATTGTTTTCATCAAAGGCTTTTAATTTGATATATTCCAGCGATTCTTGTGGAAAATAACCCAAAATAGATTTCACTTCAAATTTGGTTACAAGTTGTGTAAGAAATATTAGTTAGTAATCGGCATGTAAGTCTTAATTAGCTCAATTATAAATTAATTTTGAAGATAAGATTAAGAATAATGAATTCATTATGATCTTATTTAGTTCCAAAAACTTCGTCACCACAATTATATTATGGTTATGTTTGACAAGTCATTTTAGTTTTCTTATGCAAACAAGGAGAATAATATCATTTATACTAATTCTTGTGACACAATGATTTTTATTTCTTATTTTTTTTACATTATTCTTTCATTCACGCTTGTGTTTATTTTTAAGTTTTCTCCACCAACAGAAAATAATTTTTATAAATTAAAATTAGTTTGTAAAAAAAAATTCTTAAAAGTACTTACGGAGGAACTTATAAAACAAAGTATTTCAAATCACTTCTTTCATCCAAATTCGACTCCATAATGGTTACTAAAATACTGAGACAATGGTAAAAGATGAAGCAAAAAATTCTCCCAACTCATACTGCAGAGGACAATGAAAAAGCTCTGTTCATACTATTTCTACATGATTGTTTTTCTTCAAAAATTACACAGAAAAATAGTGAATGTAACAAAATATATTACAGCAGTTATAGAATATTCCATTTATCAGTAATTAATATAAATTTTGTAGTTAGATGAAGTAAATGATGGCATTGACAACCATATCGCATCCTTATTACGTTATTTTCAGACATGCATGTCACTGATTACCAACCACTGCCAGCATTGATAAAGTGACACTATATTTAATCTTCAACCAAACTTCTTGAGTAGAACATGGGGGAAAATGGTGCCATAAATTCATGAAAGCTTATTCAGGGAATAATAGATGGGAGATAAATAACACAGCAAAGTTTGATTCTTGTTTCTGTACCAGCTTGTTCCGGCATTGTGGCTAATTATAGACTCCACAATCATGTCCAAGGTTTATGTTTCATAAACTTCCACATGATAAAGTTATTTTTGTTATTTAATGTAACAAACAAATCTTAGGACCTATCACCTCGTAGAGTCCTATACTTAAAGTACTTTCAGCTGTTTTGTTTCACAATGGTGTAAGATTTATGTACTTTTTGTAAGGGAAAGTAATAACTTATCTTAAGTACTTGTGTGTTGCAGAAAACTGTGATGTCAGTAGAACTTCGGTGTTCAAAATGCAAGAGAAAGGTGATGAAGTTAATTGCAACGGTTGCAGGAATTAATTCCATTGTCCTAGACCCAGACAAAAACACAGTGACAGTAGTTGGTGAGGCTGATCCAGTAAGGATAATAAAGAATGTTAGAAAGTTCAGAAAATCAGCAACAATTGTGAGTTTTGGCTCCTCAAAGGAAGAAAAGAAAGAACATCAGAAGAAAGAAGAGAAAAAAAAGGATGTTGTTTCTCGTACTCCGAATTTGTGTCAGAGATTTGATGTGTGGCATGACTGGTATGTGACTGTTGATGAAGGGTATAGTCACTGTTCCATCATGTAATTAACTTATTATTCTGGTTTGTTCCACTCAAACTATTGTTAATTTCTTTGACAGATAAAACACTTTATCTGTTTACATACATGGAAACTAAGCTGTAAAAACATGGGAAGGCCAACCTATTCTTTCTTTAATATTTTTTTCACATTTTGAGTTTGATTTGGTTTTGTTGGTCGTTGCTTTGGTATAACAGGTAAGGCTAACCAATTCTTTGTTCAGTCCACCCTTGTCTTACTGCAAAATCTGCAAGAACAGAAATTTAGATTGTTAATGTTTTTTTAATCAAATTAACGGGTCCAAAATGATTTCAGATTCTACGTTGAGTTTCTTTTTTATGTTGTCTTCTGCTGTCTTGACACATTAATACTTTATATTTTAAAATGTCAAAATTAGTGTTTAGAAATATATTTTGAAAGTACAGTAAAAGAACTAATACAAGAAAATTTAGCAGAAAATTGTAACATAGCATTATGGGTTGACAATGTTGTATTGCCTTGCTGTGTTAGATCGAATTAAGATTTGTCAGACCTCATTGGCAGATTGTAAATTTCTTGCAGAATTGCGGAGACAAGGTCATTTGGATATCAGTATATGTGTACGTGACATTTCCTATGTTGCTGAGTGTTTTTAAGACTAATGTTCAGAATTTCTTTCTTAGCAACAGGAACACTTGAACATTGGACTTGTAACTGGTTTGATAGAACGGAAATCTTGTATTTACTGATATATGATCTGGTGTGACCAGTATGTTCAAGATCGGTTCAATAATTAGAAGACCGAAAACAAATTTTAAGAGAAACATTTCAACTTTAAATAAGAAAAGTGCATATTACAGTTCTTTTGTCGACATCTGTGTGTGGCATTGTTTTCTTATATAAACTTACGATGGAAAATTTTTTGTCAGTTGACCTAAAACTTTAATTTAATAATTAAAGATAATGAGAATGAAATTGGTGTAATTATTATCCATGAAATAATTCTTCATTTTCTTATATAGTTTAAATTATTAAATTATACTAAGAGGGTATAAACGTACAAAAACTGCTTGTTCTTTCTATTAATAAGAAAGGAGCATTTTTCCTAAGAAAATTGAGGTCAAAATACATGAATAAGATATATTGCTGTAAAATTATGTGAATAAGTTTAGTGTCTTGACTTCTTTGGTGCCATTTCAACATGATATTTAAGGCATTGATAATATTATAAAAGAATTCTACACTTAAAAGGTGAATCAAGTTTCATTTATCATACACTTAGCTATAATTCAGCAGTCAAATTCATGTATATTAAAATTGGGTGAGAGAAAAGTAGACGTGTAAGAAGAATTCCATGATATAAGAATTTTGTGATGAAAACAGACAACAAGCCATATTGAAGATAAAAGTACTGTGCAGGTAAAATATACAAACAGGAAAAAAAGTAATATATATATATATATATATATATATATATATATATATATATATATATATATATATATATATATATCTCCATCAATCTGCCAAACAGCTCCGTTCTGTACAGTTATCTCTTCACCAGCAAAACTTCTTTTTCTGCCACAAAAAGATTGAACTAACTTTTTTAAGAGTTCCGAATCAAGATAGTAACAATTACCATAAAAAATGCAAATTTGTTTACATACCGCGAATTTACTTCTTTCCTGACGATCTATATATGCCAGAAGTTCTTCTTGTCTGATCAATGCTTCGTATAAAGCCTGTTTAGGAATAGTATTGTAAATTAACTTTATCTCTAATCGATGTGAGACTTCCAATACACATTAGCACCCTCAAAAGATAATAGTCATACAGAGACTCAACTTATACACAAGTTCACATTCACAATAGTCAAGCATGCAAACCTTTTTCTTAAAAATTGAGACTTGAATAAAGAATAGTAGTTGTTTTACCTTCTTTGTAGCAATCAGTTCTGCTTCCAATGCATCCACACGATAAACAGCAGCATTCAGCAGCTCCTCTTTCTCATATGGCATCACATTTGGTTTTGACTGTAGCATGTCAACCTTCTCTTCGAGCTCACCAAGGCGTTTCAAAGCAGATGACACAAGTTCTGTCTTTGTTAATCTAGGAACAGGAGATGGGGGACGAGATTCTTCCTTGGCTATTGAATCAACGGTCATGTTAGGTGTGTTTTTGGTAGAATCAGATTCAGTGTCCTTTATTCTCTTAGTCACTTGAAATGCTAGTGAACGAACAAGAGTAAAGATGGCAACAAAGAAGCCCACAATAACAATCCAGATATGTGCACACTTTCCACCAGATTTTCCAGTCCTCAGAAGGAAATTTTCTGCAACAAATACATTACATGTGTTAAGCACAACAGTAAATATTTTGAATTTGCAAAGAATATGTTTCTGTTTTACTCCATTCCGTAAGGCTTCAAAAAAATGTGAGAAAGCCAGTTAAAATAGGAGCATATCAGAGTCAACAACTTCAGGGAATATGCATCAAGTCTCTAACCTGTTGAACTTTTCGAGTTTTGAGTTGTCACTTGTTTCTCCTTCCATCCGAGGTCAACGGCCTTGTCAACCATGGGAATAAACTCATCAAACTCAGAGAAACCGCCAGAGAGATTAGCCTTACCAATCAGTCTTGCCTGGGAAAACATCAAAGCAGTTGTATTTCAGTTACTGCAACATTTTTCCATCTTTTGTTTCTTTTTGCAACAATATCAATTTCAGGATGACTTACTTCTTCATGAACAGGAGTTAGTCTAGGGTTTGTATAATTTCCACTTGCTTTGGGAGAAGTGATGTCTTCAACTTCAGATCCTGATTCTGCAGTTGATGTATCACTACTTCTTATTGGCTAACAAGATCCAAAACAAAGAGTTGATAAGAATCATAAAATGTTCTCTCATTCATGAAGTGTCTAAGAATGGATGGATGAATAAACATACAAAGAGCTGATAGAAGTATAAAATCTGAAAGTTTTCATTCATGAAGTGTCTGAAATGGCTATACCATTGGAAAGCATGCCTTGTCACATTCTATAATGGTGCCCTCATCGTTAGAAACCGTTACTATTTGCCTTGAACATTGCACTTCGCCACTGAGAACCATCTGCATGCACACAACTGTTCTAGCTGAGTCACAGAAGCATAATAAACATTTCGTGAAAAGCAGAGTCTAAATATTAAATGATAGGTAGAAAACCTTTAAAATATTTGGATCCTGCCATGGACCCTTATCAGACCTCATACAACCACCTTGATCTGTACAAGTGCAACTACCACCTAGAAATTCTGGCAGCTCACTGGAAAAACACACAGATAGTCAGAATTTCCAAATAACTATACAAGTTGATTGACAAGTACATCATTTACAAAAACTACTGAATAGTTACCTCGCATCAATAATCTCAAGTAATTTGTTCTGGAACTTGTTTCCAAGAACCTAATGGAACATTGAAGTATCAGTTAAAACTGTACCAATAAGACTATCTTTGGTAACTGTAAAAGATGATTAGTCTTTGAAATCCTATAAAATTGTAAAACAGAACGAATAAAAGATCACATTAATTAACACGTACATTTATCTTTGAAGTAGTTTTGGGATCAAGAAAGGATTTCACTGTGTTCCAAAGCAGCTTAAAACCAGGACCAGCATTGATTATATACATTTGACATAATGTCTGCACAGAAACTTGTATAGATTAGAACAGAAGAGATAGCAGCATAACAAGTTCAGAAACCCTCAAGAATTGAAAACCACCAAGAGAAATAGTTATGACTAAAGTTGCATACTTCGGGATAGTAATCGCCATCAATTTTCTGCAGCCGCATGATGAGTTCCCGTGCAGATTTGGTTAGGTTTTTGAAACCCTGGAAGCATAAAGCAGCATAGTAACCACAGTGATTATCGACTACAATAAATTAAAATAGTGGAAGGAAACTTTGCAGACCATTTAAGACAAACAACCTACCACACCATGAACGTCCAAAATGGTTGTACTTGAATCTATATGTCTCTTTGCAGCAATAGAGCATGCAGGAAACTTAACAGCAAACGTTTGCTCAAAACCCTGCACATGGTATCTCAAATACCTTTCTATGGTAGTCACTTGCATAAGCTTACAGGGATCAACTTTGCCTAACCTTTCAATATAAACAGGTCTTCCATCCTTATCCACCCCATGATAACCATGTGGATAGTACTGCAGGACTTCAGTCAACTCACTGAATTCAAAATCCTAAAGATAAAGACAGGACACCAGAAATATTGATAGCATTAACAATGAATTCAGAAAACAAAAAATGTAAAGTTGATCAAACCAAACATGATCAACCAAGATGAAAACCAAATAAGTTAAATATATTTTTCAATTCAAATGACTCACCTCCATAATCGTATCAGTACCATACTCTTTCCTCCATTGGATCATGTTGGCCCACATGTGCTTTGCTTTCTCAATATCAAATTTCCTTGCTTTCAAGAATCTGCAACAGCATCAGTCAACTCAAGTTATATATTATACTCCAAGAGGCAAACAAGTTATCTGTGTTAGAAGCATGCTACTATGAATGTGCAAAGACACCATTTTATGCAAACAACATATGCCATAATCAAAATGTCATGACCTTTTTGTGTAGTTTGAAATAATGAAGGCCATGGTTAAAACCAATCTGTTATAGATGAGTTGTAGTTACTGAAGGCATAACAAATTAACAATATAAGTGATAAGGGGCAGTAACCTTAGTAACATATGATAGTCATCATGTCTTGATGGCAACAAGTTTTCTGACATAAGTGCCTGTCGAAAAGCATCCACTGCTTGGAGCTCCTTAACATCTCGAACATCCTCAATGGAAACCGAATTGCTTCGGCTTGCGCTCTTCCTTCTGCTGCTCTTCTTCCTAAGAGAATGTCTGAACTTGCTTGAAGCATTGATTGCTTTCTTTTTCAAACTGCCAATTCTTGTTCTCCGATCATCCTCTGAATTCTCAAAATCGGATCTCCTCTCCCTCCTTTCATCGTGACCAGAAAACCCCTCAAAGCCTATCAAGCAAAGTTTCACCACAATTCATTCCAATTACATTCCAAAAGCTCATAATTTGACCCAAACTCACAAATTAGTAAGCTTTAAATTCTTCATTAAAGCCAAATCCGAAGAGATCGATTATCAAACCACTACAGTACTACTCAATTGCGAAATCTATGCATGCACTATTGGATTAGTACTGAATTAAATTCAGCTTAACTAAACCATAATTGAAGTTCATTTGGTGACCCAGATAAAAAAAAAAAAAACAAGATGATCGAATCCGTAAAGATGTGATTTTTGCGTTGAATTGAGAAAATTGTGAAAAGAAAAAAAACGAAGATACTGGTACTCACAGGGACGTGCGAACCGATCAAGCGGCCCTGACATGTGAAGACTGTTAGATGAATACGAAAGATGTTTTGTGGTTGAAAGAAAACATGAAAATGAAGGCCCCAACAGATAAAACCAAAACCAATTCAGTGGAACAGAAACCTAAGGCAGAACCGAAAACCGAAAAGATTACGATAATTATGATGTTTTATTGTATTGGACAGAAGTTCGTTTAAGATAGATAGAAGATGTCGGCAGAGGAGAAAGAGAGAGAGAGAAATTGAAGAGAAGATAAAAATGTTTCACAAACTGTAAATTTAAAGTCAGAGAAGGTTGCTGCCTTCTCAGCCAGCCACAGAGTCAAATTCATACAATTTTATTATTTAAATGTTTCTGCACTCAATCATTTCTCCATGAGACTCCTCACTTAAATAAATTATTATATTATTATATGCTTTAGGGCTTTAATGATAAAATCCAACAAAAAAAATATAATTTAGCTTATTGAAGATATTTTAGTGATAGATAATTAATGTAAAGAAATCTAATAATGGATATTATAAATGTTATTTGGCAGTGACGTTTTGATATATGATACAAAATAACAAATTTAAGATGGGAGATGGCGTTTCAATGTAAGAAGTGTTTAGTTTTGGATCACTTCAAAGCAATGAGAGAGTTTAAATCTACAAGTTATTGACATAATCTTTTTCTTGTTTTACATGGTCAATTCTTTTGGGATTCGGATACCTCGTGATTCCAATAATAATATATTGAGCCCAACACCATATAACTCGTTTTTAATTTTGCATTAATAAATATAATTTGTTATTTTAATTTTTTTTTAAATTGTTGTATTTATTGTGTATAATAAAATAAACAATTTTAATTTTATATTTTCTTTTTTACTCGAGGAAAAAAAAACATAATGCGTATTTATTTTTGTCAAAAAAAAATTAATGTGGCTATTTTTATTAAATTGATACCATTTGAAATTATCATATATTTAAATTCAAATTTGCGTAAAAATTTGATAATTTTTTATTTAGAAGATATCAAATGTCAAAATTTAAAATAAAATGACCAGATTATATCACGTGATAAACTTAAATTTGACATGTTACATTCTTAAATAATATTAAGAGTTAAATATGTTTTTTATCTTTTAACTCTCACTGAAAATTGGAGAATTAGTTCCTCTTTAAAATTTTAGTCTAATTTAGTTTGTATTTTATGATAATTTCTTAACTAACATTTAAGCAAAAACGTATTAAATGATGTAAACAACTCAAATACTATGAAGAAAAATGTTTAAAACTTTAAATAAACTTAACAAAATCTCGTTAAAAGGACTAAATTCACATATTTCAGAAGTTAAAGGACTAAATTGGACTAAAATTTTGAAGATGGACTAATTCCAATTTTTACCGAAAATTAAGGGACCAAAAACATATTTAACCATAATATTAACATAAAAAACAGATACAATAACCAAAATGAATAAAAATACAACTATAAAAACTAAATTACTGTTTACACTTTTTTTATATAAAATAAAAATGATATTATTTTATATTATAAAGACACAACACAGGAATCTCACATGATATGGTTTTTCATTTAGGGGGTCCTACCAGTGTTGCATTATTAGCCACCTTGCCTTGTTTTCAGGTCAATCCACCATTATTGTTATCTCTAACTTTGGCGGGAATTGGCCGTCGGTGCGGTGGTGGTTGGTTGTTTGGTGCTATGCTATCTATCTACGCCTTCCTCGTCAACTTTATTTTTTTTCATTTTTATGGTTCACTAATGATTTTTATTTCATCACCTATCATTGTATGATCGAGATTGACTTTCATTAAGTGTTTGTAATCATTTTTATATAATCTGTGTAATATGATTTTTCAAATGAACGGAAAGCCCGGTCCAATTATTCTATTATAAGAAATTGTAATCATAATCTTATGTATTCACGCAATGATTCCTTTTTAGGTGTTTTCAAGTCCAAGTAAAGATAGTATTAATATTATTAATAAACATTTTGGTTTTACCAATCGTCGCGCAAGTTGTGACCATGGACTTTCCTTCAACCGTAAGGCACTTGGCTTGCTCTTTCTAGAAAGAAAAGAACACTATATATAATATTCTGTTTCTAATATACTGTAAAGTTGTCGAAAAATCGTCCATATATTAGACGATTTCCTTCTTTGGAAGGATTAGCTGCACTAAATATACCAAAATGTATATTTAACTGGGAACTGAGTAATATGTTTACACTAATTTATCTAACCAACCCAAGTATTTTAATAACACGGCGAAACACATCAATCAGTCACATACTGATAAAAAACCACATTACATATTAACATCTTTTGAGGATTGAAACAAGTCTCTGAAAAGTAGTGAAAAGTTGCACGTGATTGCATTAACATTATAATGTTTAGGAATATTTACAAATTATTCACAGAAAATGTAAGCATTTATAGACCGAGGAAGGGAGAGACATGACCGCAATCAGCTCTCAGCTGTACCAGAACCCCATCGCCATTCTAATATAAGATTGTATTTACAATTAAAGCATTCAGAACCTGCAACAAAACAAAAGTTGTCAACGTTCATTAAAGCTGTACAACAGAACAAAAAGGCCAAAAGACGGTTCTGGATTGGGTTTAAATGACTCGGGCATGGAATTCTTTCACAGAATATTAACTTGTCGTGTCATATAAGAGCTTCAAACCTGTTATTCGTGTTTTTCCCCGCCCTAAGTTGATTAAGTTTGTCCCTGAACAAAGCTGGGGTTGCGTATAAAACATGAGATGTGTAAGTAACATCAGAGGCGTACAATTAATACTATAGTAGTCAATAATAGATGTAATATTGATTCCAAAATCATGTTAAGCTTCAAAAGTATATAAAAATAAAAATACAGGTAAAAATTAAACCTATAAATGCTCAGCAAAAGCATGCTCTGGTGATATGGCATACAAACTTGTTTTGACTAAAACTGATGGATGATACCAGATGCTTACAGACTACCTAATGGTGATGAGAATAAAGAATTAGGAACCACTTGTGTAACTGATAAGAAAAAGTCTTGATTTTAAGAACATTAACATGAGAGGATCCTCAACCAAGAGAAAAATTAACAAGCTGATGCCACTCCAGCTACTAAGGGCAAAAATATCAAACCAATACCATTGACTAGGGACATGTTGGCTGCCACTATCATCAATCACATACAACGTCCAAGAACTTTTGTCATGCGTCATACATTAAAAAGATATATCTCAAAATCACAAAAAAAAAAATAGATTAAAGAAACAATAATAACAATTATTACCAGCATCTTTATAGCGCTCTTCAACAACAGCTTTCAACATGTTGTTTAAAAGATTGAACTCGGTTGTCTCAACACAAGGTTGACCACTTGGCCTGCAATTATGTCCCCTTTTAGTGAGAAGATGTTTTATCACAATGGAAGAAGTACTGATGATGAAGAGACTTATTCCAAGATTTATATTTTTTATAAATAAAAGTTACCATGAACAGAGACTACACAACTACAGACAAGTTATATAGCCTTATAAGTATTGTATATTTTCCACAAACTTACCTGTCCATTTCAGTGAATAATCGGCCATCCATACCAGGAAGCTGTGTTGACAATTTGCCCGATTCAACTACTCTCATACCATCACTGTATGCCAGGTACTTGTTGACTTGTATTGGAACCTACAACAGATGTAAACTAGTGAAATCTATGATAGTCCCTTGGATTTGGCCTTCAATCAAAACAATCCAACAGTGGTTCCAAGGATATCAAACTAGAACTTTGGGATTTGATAAAATAGTCTCTAACAGGAACTGAGATTTCGGGGCAGTTATGGCAGTTGTTAACAGAAAATAAAAGTAATTACATATTAAACAGGTTTAATAACTGTCAGTAGCAATTATTTATGTATAATTTATAACTCTATAACAATATATAAATATATATATATATAAATACCCAGCTTTTGGTGTACACTATGTAGAACCTTTTTACCTCTAATTATTTCGTAAATGTAGAAGCTCACCACTAAAAATAAATAATTTTGATACACTTTAATTGTAAAATTTGACAAACAAAATTTTAATTAGATGTAACTGCAGAGCGGCTTATTAGTGTATTAAAAAACAGTCTGTCTGTGTTTTATATCTCTCATATCTTGTAAGCTCAATCATCTTTTTTTATTTTATATCTGTCATCTCTCTCTTTTCGCTCAACCATCTTTCTCTTCTCATTGGTGCCTTTCTCTTATTTTCATTTGTTTCTCTAATAAATTTTCTTGGTTCAACAAAATTTAAAATTTCTCCACACATTTTTTATTTGAAGGCCAAAAAAGACTTAAGTTTTTCTTCCGACACCAGTTTTTATGAATTATGTTTATTAGTAAATGGCAGAGGGTAGATTGTAGAACTTAGAACAAAGATTCTCCACAAAAGTAATAGAGTAACCTACAAAATCAGTAATTGTCCATGTTATTTGTTCTGCTTTTTACTATTTGATTTTGTTACTGTAAATATTGTTCTCAAATTATTTTACTTATTCTTGGAGAGGTTTTTTTCTGTATGTGATGCAAAATTTGAATGTAGATTCATAATTTTTCCACCACAGTCTAGGTTAAAGAGACAAATAACGTTGAATTACTATAATATATAGCAAATTTAAGGCAATAGCAAATTTAAGGTTAAAGAGACTTATTCTTGGAGAGGTTTTTTTCTGTATGTGATGCAAAATTTGAATGTAGATTCATAATTTTTCCACCACAGTCTAGGTTAAAGAGACAAATAACGTTGAATTACTATAATATATAGCAAATTTAAGGCAATAGAAATGCAGACAAAAAGGCAGACCAGTGTTTCTGCTAGTTAATCATGTTAGCAGTTTAAGACATAATTGAACACATGCATATTTGCATCCTAGTAGTTTGGACAGAACTCTTTACTGTAGGAGTCTATGACTCTGGAGTGACAAGTTCTGTTGTATTTAAAGTATTCTATGATTTAACCTTACTTTATGAACTCAGTGAAAACAATACAATAGTGAATCCAAAGGGTACAAAACTGTCTCCAGCACTAACCTTATATATAATAAAAATGTCGAAAAAAAATCCTGCAACCACTAATTTTTTCCAAAATATCAGCAGGGGGCAGGAGGGGTGAACAACTACAAACCAAACCAATAAAATGCAATGTGATGCAGGAGATTATTCAGACACTGAGTTTACGACTATACCTTGCATCTTACTGCAATATTGATAGCGTCTGAAGGCCTTAGATCAAAGCTTACACATTCTGCAGGATTTCCAACCTATACCAAATATAATATAACCATCATATAACATTGGGAGCTTTTGTTCATTTTTTAGTTGGGGAGAAGAGGAAAGAGTAAAAAGTAAATGCCTTAGTAAGATATAACTGGGCAAAGTATGCCTCATGAACTCTCCTGGTAACTCTGACAAGTTTAACCTGTAGAAGCAGGAAATGACACAAGTTGATTCTTAATTTCAAGTAGAATCTAGTGGAAAGAACACAATACAATCAGGATCATACGTAAGTATAATGATAAAAAGAATCATACCTCATAACCCATCTTGTCAATCATCTCCTTTACTACTTGATATAAAGTAGGTCTAGCCTGATACAGCAGCTAGATAGTTAGTATCGATGGGCCATATTACATAAATGCAAAATCTTTTGGATAAATTATTTGATTAATTGCACATCTTTGGAAGAACAAAGAAAAGAAGAAGTATTCAGATGTGTAAGGGTCAGTCAACTGACGGAAATAACATACTATGGGAACATTGCGTATGGCTGCCATTAGCAAGACGCTGGGCATCTCCACTGCAAATAAAGACATTTCAGAAACTTACAACAGTATGGATACATAATGAAATCCAAGAACTAATTTCCACAATAACAACAATAGTAAAAACTTATAGGGAATACGAAAGACATACAAACAATTATGGGGAGAAGTAGGCCCGTCCCATCTTCCATCTTCAGTACAATAGCAGGATGTGGTGCATAATCTGGAAGATGTCCTCCCTGAGGATTGTTATGGACGCATCTTAAATGTCTACCATCCCTCATTTTGATTATGAAACCATCTGATCCACTCTTCACCTCAACTAGTCAACAAAATCACAGAACAAATGTATTTCATAAGAGCTAAATGGGGAGGAGACACTGTTTGCCAGAGCTTCTTGCACTGGCATTATAGACATTCAGTCAGCCCAAACCCACCTTTTAGTTAAGGTATACTTCAATACTAGTATCATTCATCTAACCATGCTATCTAGAAACAATGCACTACATTGATAATATCAGCTTATCGCAATATTGATCGTGCCAATTTGAAACAAGTGGACAAACTAATGCATAATGTAATATTTTTTTTATTTTGGCCTAAATAACATTTTAGTCCTTATAATGAGTTTTTTTTTTCATTTTAGTCCTCCTATAAAAGTTCCTGGTTTAACTCTCACAATTTTTTTAAATTTCATTTTAGTTCATACCAATAACGTGACTAACACAAATTAGACAATCGGCCAAAACTTTATCTGGAATTAAAATGAATATCCTGCAATATAAGAAACACCCACATGAAAATTTACAGTGATATAAAGATTGATAGGAAAAAAATAGTTTACATGATCAAAATGAATATCAAACCCAAAAAAGTATTAATAGGAATAAAATAAAAAGTTATTAAGCAATTTACTGATATAGATAGAAATGGTCGTAAGTCAAACATACCAGCTTCAATCACACTGGAGGTGACGTAGTCTTCATCATTTTCATTGAAATTACCGGCGGTACTTCCACTGTCATTCGAAGGTGAGTTAAAACTACAATGCACAGTCTTGCACTTTGCCGTGTTTATACGGCAAGAAAGAAAACCAGGTTTAGCCTTAACGCCACTGAGACCCCAAAATTCACTTCTAATGCGTCTATCGTTCATTTTCACCGCTCCGATCATCGGAATGCTGCAGACGGCTACCTGCTTGGCACGGATTGAAGGGCACACAACTGGTCCTTGCACAGAATTCATTCTCCAAACCTATTCAACTGGTCCTACACACATCATCTACATGCGTTAATTATATCACAACAAGGTTATAACCGAATTATATTAATATTATAACGATTCTAAATTAGGGGAAATTAATTGCAATTACAAGACCTTAACCCAACTGATAATTCTTCCATGATATTTTGTTCGAAACTTCACTTCTTATCATGCAATTATTACAATTAGCTGTTAATTAAGAAGGACAAAAAAAAGTTTAATTCAGACCTGGAATAGAAGATATGCAGGTCCCTTAGGACAACACTACACAACACAATCGCGATCGATCACCGCTCGCGATTTTCTTCAATCCGACGAGAACAGAAACCACAGAAACAAATATAATTAAATTAGATTAAATTAATCATGGATCATGGTGGATAAGATCGTAGTGAAGAGTTTCCGACCAAAAAAAGAAAAAACTGAACGAAATAGGAAATCGAGGTTGGAATAGATAAAGAGGAATGGAAGAAGGGAACAAGAAGATAAGAGATTCTTTTTAGAAAAATGTGAAAGCAAAGAACTGAATGTATATATACTGAGATAGTGAGGTGCAAATTACTCTTCTACCCTCTATTCGGTTATTCACTTTCTACTTTTCTGCCGTTAAATACTGTCTAAAGTGGAATTTTACATGATAAAACAAAAAAAAACAAAACACTAACCTTGGAGGATTACAATGCTCTCTTCACTGAATTGTCCATTTCAGTAAATATATAATATTTATTCTCATTCTAGAATATTAAATAATTTGAATGAATATATATAACTGAAGATAATTTTCAATTATGAGAAAGAATAGATTTAAATTCAATTTATTCTTAATAGTAGGGCTGGGCAAAATAAACCAAACTGCACTGCACTACCAAAAACTGCACTGAATTAAAAAACTGTTTGCATGAATTGCACTGAACTGGAAAACAATTCAGATGAACTGAACTGAAATGTTATTCTTAAAAATAAACTGGACTGAACTGCACTGCACTGAACTGCACTGCACTATAATATAA
>Ga0209589_1006075_pt1 | contig 20167 bp, 15 predicted proteins | sample CowpeawhiteBW_FD_187525 | JGI IMG/M metagenome (GOLD analysis project Ga0209589, IMG submission 187525) | Root nodule microbial communities of legume samples collected from California USA - Cow pea white BW (SPAdes) (version 2) | ecosystem: Host-associated > Plants > Roots > Nodule | place: USA... | reverse complement strand
TATATATATATATATATATATATATATATATAATTTCTACTAAAGAAAGAAATAAAATTAAAATTAGAAAAGGTAAGGAAATTTTAAAATAAGTGGTTATATGTTACCGTTACTCAACTGCCCATTTTTCTCTTAACCTCTGCACACAGTTAATCTCTTAGATTATGCTAAAAAAATAGAAAAAGGTCTTAGGATCTGATAGTCTCTCACGCTCACGTTCGTCCCTCGAGCTCTTTTTTTCTTTTCTCCACTTCATTGAAGAGAGGTTTTTTTCACACAACACATAAGATATACATTTCTCCTTTATCCATCATCATCTTCTTCCCAAGGTCAAAAATATCCTTTTTGGATCTCACTCACATCACCCTTCATTAACGATCATTCTAGAATAACTCACACTAAGGGATCACACACCATGATACCAAACACAAAGAAAAAGACCTGAAAAATACTTCTTGGAGGGGCAAAGCCACCAAAACACGGAGCTTTAAGAAGACAAGAGAAATACACTTGCAAACATTGTTTTTGATTTTGAAAAGCAAAAATCTTCAAACAAGTGTGAAAATCCAAGTTTCTCTTTCTCCTTTTATATTTACTTGTGATATTTATTATGAGATCATAGCACCGAACATTTTTTTTTTCTGTCTTTTCCTTCTCTTACACTGAATCTTGCACTCATCATGGCATCGTATGTATATGTTCTTGTACCACACCTAACACATATCAACACATATCAATATAGGCAAAGGCATGTCAACACATATCATCCTTGACCGACATACCTATATCGGTAAAGGCTGGGGACTAGTGTACCACACCGAGCCAATTTAACCAAGTAATAATAATAAACGATCACCATTCCTACATGCAAAATCATTCAAGTAACCGGCCTGGGTTGAACTAAGCCTAACCGGCCTGAACCGGTAACATAAGACCCAAAAAGGAATAACCCGCCTAGAACAGCATATGAGCAATGGCAGCACAAGCCGCCGAAGGGAGTAGTCGGTTTATGCCGACCACCTTAAGATACTCACTAAAACCAAAGCCCCATGATATCCAATGAGCCTCCGATAGTCGAGACTAAGGGCCTAGGCCAAGGCCTAGCCCACCTATGGCCCAAACCAGGGCCTAGCCCATGGAATGGGCAAACATAATTAATAATCTATAAATATACATGGACCCCAGAAATTAAAGGTACGCATTCATTACTTCATTAATCACCTGATTTGACTTTTTGAGAGCTTTTGGCTGACTTAAGCTTCGGAGTCCCTTCTGCAGGTAGCCCCTCCCGGGTCCAAGCCGATATATGCTAAATGGGAAGAGGTCAACCGAGGAGATAGCGGACTATATGAGTAAGGTGACACTTGTGCCTAACTGATCTTATTGTTCTCCGAAGATGGTTTCGACCCGTAGCAGAGTAAGAGTCAACAAGCAAGTTGATGTTGGCCCCTCAGGAACCGCTAACATCACTCCGGATCTTGTCGCCATCCTGGACAGTTAAGCCAAAATGCAGCAGGAACTGGCTGATCTGAAGAAGCGTAGCACTGATGAGATGGAAGCACTGCGACAGGAAAACTCTCGCCTCAAGCGAAAGATCGAGGCTGATCCCACTCAAAAGGGAAAGGCCAAGGAAACATCTGAAGATACAAAGTCCTCGGTTTTCCAGCCCACAGAAGAAGAGAGCGAGTATAATCCTACCCCGCACACCTTCACCACCACCCAACAAACTCCTATCCTCTCATCCCATCCCACCCACTTCCCCTCCACCCTCCCAGGACACATCGTGGCCCCCAACCCTGCCGCCACCCTCCCTACCACTCAAGCTCAATACAACCTGCCCACCACCCTACATGTTACTCATATCCCACCTTACAACCCACACTATCTCCCTACAACCCACACCCCCCTCACAACTTCACCTCTACCTTTCCCACCCTTGTCCACCACCCCCTTCCCTCGCACCCGCTACCATCCCACCAACCCAGACGTCGCCACCCCTTCACCGACTTCATCGCTAACACCCTCATCCCTACCTAGTGGGAACCTTTCACATTAGATCGTTACACTGGTGAAACCGACCCTGACAAACACCTTAAAGTCTACATCACCCATTTCGCCTTATACACTTCCCAAGACACAATTTTTTGCAAAGTCTTTCCCACCACCCTCAAAGGCCTTGCTTTCGAATGGTTCACAACCCTCCCACCTTACTCTATCGACAGCTTCGACACCCTCTCACACATGTTCTAAACTCATTTCGCTAGCAGCCGCCCGCATCAAACTACTACAATCTCCTTCCTCGGCATTTATTAACCGCTTCAGCAAGGCTGCCCTTCGCACCCCACACCTCAACCTAGAAATGATTCTCCAATGCATGGCCCTCACCCTTCAACCCGGCCCCTTCGCCAACAACGTCTACCTTCATCCACCTGCCTCTATGCACGAGCTAAAGTTGCGTGCCACCGACTACGTTCGCATGGAGGAAATGCAGACCCTTCACACCAAATTTTGCAATGATTATAATCCCACCGCTGCCAACCCCACCCCACCACCACCCCGCCCTAATCAGAGACCATGAGAGCCCCGCCAACCCCGCTTTTCTAGATACGTTCCCCTCAATGTCCCCAGATCCCGCCTCCTTGATGAGGCCTTACAGGCCGACCTCATCCCGCTGCCACGCAAGACGACCACTCCCCCCAACGGCTACATGACTAAATATTGCCGCTATCACCGAAACCACGGCCACACCACGGAGGAATGTAAAGCACTCCAAGACAAGATTGAAGAATTGGTTCGTGTTGGCCACTTCCGCCGCTTCGTCCGCAAAGACGACCACCCTCCCTTATCCGATCACCCTCCTCGTTTTGACCACCGACGCCCTCTCCGCGATTCTCGCCACGACAAATGTCCAAGCCAGCTCGATAACCGCGACCACCAACCGGCTCGCACCAATATCACCTCTACCCACCCCCCCTACGCGGCACTATTAACACCATCTCTGGTAGCTTTGCTAGTGGCGGATCCACCTCATTCGCCAGAAAGAGACACCTCCGCCATATACAATCCATCAACCACATTACCCACTCCTATCACAAACGTCGCATGCCCCCCATAACATTAACAAACAACGACTTTCATGGCCTTGATCACTAGCAAGATGACCCCATGGTTATCACCGTTGAGTTAGAAAACTATGTCGTCAAGAAAGTCCTCATTGACCAAGGCAGTTCCGTCGACATCCTCTATTGGGCAACATACCAGAAACTCCAGCTCCCCACCACCACCACGGTCTCATACGATGAGCCGATATATGGATTCTTAGGGGAAAAGGTGTCCACCCGCGGCTACATCGACCTCCATACCGTTTTTCACGATGGTGCTCAAACCAAGACAATACCTATCCGATTCCTCGTCGTCGATGCGCCCACATTGTATAATGTCCTTCTTGCCTGACCTTCATTCAACACTCTTGGCGCTATCGTCTCCACACCTCATCTGGCCAAGAAATTTCCATCCCCATCAGGCGACATCCTTACCATTCATGGCGACCAATAACTCGCACATGAATGCTACATGGCCAACCTACGCCCGCAGCTTCCGATCCTTCCGACTAATCATATTGAACGACCACCCGGCTCTGACACAGCCTTATCTAGCGATGATCTAGACCCCAGAGTAGGCAGGGATGCTCGTCTCGAGCCGGTCGAAGAAACCATACCACTGGAACTTCCTAATGGTCGCGCCATCAAACTCGACACTGGATTACAACCTGAACAGCACGACATCCTTACACCCAACCTCATCAACAACATAGACCTCTTTGCTTGGTCAGCTGCTGACTTACCCAACGTTGACCCTTAAGTCGCATCCCACAAACTATCCATTTACAAGGAGGCCCGGTATGTCTCCCAGAAAAAATGCAAACTCGATGAAGAATGTCGATTAGCGGCCAAGGCCGACAAGTTCCTCAACGCATGGTTTATTGAAGAAAACCACTACACCATTTGGCTCTCCAACGTGGTTTTAGTCAAGAAAGTTAATGGCAAGTGGCAGATGTCCGTCGATTACACGGATCTCAATAAAGCCTGCCCTAGGGATGCCTACCCCTTACCCAACATTGACCAGCTTGTCGATGGTGCAGTCGGTAACAAAGTTCTCAGTTTTCTTGATGCATACTTTGGTTACAACCAGATTCCCATGGCCACATCCGACATGAACAAAACCGCCTTCATTACAGATGACGCCAACTACTTCTACAAGGTCATGCTGTTCGACCTCAAAAAAGCAGGAGCAACATATCTGCGACTAATGGATAAAGTCTTCAGCCATATAATGGGCTAGTGTGTCGAGGTATACGTTGACGATATGGTCGTCAAATCTCCAAGTCATCACCAGCATGCTCAAGACTTGTCCACCGTCTTCTCTGCATTAAGACAATACAACCTCCTCCTCAGCCTCGAAAAGTGCGTCTTGGGCGTCGACCGTGGTAAATTCCTCGGATTCATGCTTACACAACGCGGCATAGAGGCTAAGCCCAAAAAGTGCAATGCAATTATTGAGATGCGAAGCCCCAACAGTGTCAAAGAAGTATAATGCCTCATAGGCCGACTAACCGCCATCTCCCACTTCCTTCCCAAGTTAGCTGGACAAACCCAGCCCATCATTCAACTGCTCAAAAAATCGGCTAAGTTCACATGGAACGACGATTGTGAACAAGTCTTTCAAAAACTTAAAACCACCCTCACCTCACCATCCATCCTCCATAAGTCAGACACACATCAACCCCTAATCATTTACATGACTGCCACGGATCACATCGTAAGCGTCGTGCTAGTTCAAGATGTCAATGGCACTCAACACCCTGTATACTTCGTCAGCCGAACCCTACAAGATCTCGAAACCAGATACCAGATGGTGGAGAAGTTAGCCTTATCCCTACTACACGCAACACGACGCCTATGTCCCTATTTTCAAAATCATAACATCATCGTCAAAACTGACTACCCCATCCAGAAGATACTACAAAAACCAGACCTCGTGGGTCGCATGTCGTCTTGGGCCGTTGAATTATCCGAATTCAACATCCGCTATGAACCCCACGACCCCATCAAAGCTCAATGCCTCCTAGACTTTGTCAACGATCTCCAACGAACCCCTGAAGAGGACCAATGGACACTTTATGTTCATGGTTCGTCAAACCCAAAAGGGATAGGTGCCGGCATCGTCCTAGAAGGCCCCAACGATATCCTCGTCGAAAAATCCATCCACTTTGCCTTCAGAAAGTCCAACAACAAAGCTGAATACGAAGCCATCCCTCGCCCGTGAAGTTGGTGTCAAATCACTCACATGCAAAACCGATTCCAAGCTTACCGTGGGCCATCTAAATGACGAGTTCCAGATCAAAGACCCTCCCCTCCTACAATATTATCACCTGGTCTGAAAAGTCATCCAATCCGCCTTCGAACAAGTCTGCATCCAACACATTCCCAGATCCGAAAATGTCGGAGCCGACATATTATCCAAACTAGCCAGCACTAAGCTAAAAAGCCAGCACCGATCACTCTTACAGCAAACGCTATCCACCCCTTCCATCACAAACACTTGCCATACTCTAACCTAACACCAAGCCGACAATTGGACAACTCCCTACATCTAATACCTCCAAACCGGTAACCCCCCACCTGACGCTAACAGGAGTTGGCTAACTAAAGCCGCTAGGTACATGATGATCAGTGATGACCTGTACAAACGAGGATACGGCCAACCACTTCTCAAATGCGTCACTGCAGAACAAACTCAGTACATCATTAAAGAGTTACATGAAGGGATATGCGACTATGATTCCGGCGCACGCACCATGACTACCAACTGGAAAACTGCACGATTTTGTCAAAAGATGCATACCCTGCTAGAAACATGGCAACCTAATCCATCAAAAATAGGAACAACTCTATTCTATACTATCCCCGTGGCCATTCGCAAAATGGGGAATGGACATTCTCGGCCCTTTCTCCCCGGGAAAAGGCCAAGTAAAATTCCTGATAGTAGTCGTCGACTATTTCACCAAGTGGGTAGAAGCCAAACCATTAGCCACCATTACAGCCCAACAAGTCCAACAATTCATCTGGAAGATATTATATGCCGGTATGGCGTCCCACACACAATCATCACTAACAATGGCCGACAGTTTATAGACAAAGAACTCGTTAAATTCTATATCGGCCAAGGCATCAAACATGTAACCAGCTCTGTTGAACACCTACAAACCAATGGACAGGCCGAGGCAGCAAACAAGGTTATACTAGTAGAACTGTGTAAACGGTTGGACAACGCCAAGGGCCCATGGCCAGAAGAATTAGTGGAAGTGCTATGGGCCTACAGGTGTACCCCTCAATCAGCAACAAACTAATCTTCATTCGGCCTTGTATACGGCGTAGACGCCATGATACCAGTTGAAATTGGTGAACCATCTCTGGCCAGGAACTATACAACCCAGTCTAAAATCATTAAAACATGAGCACCCACCTCGACCTCCAACCCGAAGGGATGGCAAGTTCTCCACCAATTGGGACGTCCCATACCGAATACGTGAAGATGCTGGAGGAGGAGCGTATAGGCTTGAAATATTATCGGGGGAAGATAGACCAATACATGGAATCTGCCTCATCTCAAGTTTTACTTTAGTTAAAGACATGTATTGTAGCACATACTTGTAACCTTGGGTGTACTTTTTTCCCTCACCTGGTCTTTTTTTCCTAAGGAGGGTTTTGGCCAGGGAGGTTTTAACGAGGCACCCCAAATTTCAGGAATAAACAAAGGGTTCTTAACCTCACGTCTACTCCTTAACTTAATGTTTAATTCATTTTTAGTTCCCCACCCTTACCACAAGTATGCGGCCTGGGTCGAACACCCTTAACTTAATGTTTAATTCGTTTTTAGTTCCCCACCCTTACCACAAGTAAGTGGCCTAGGTCGAACACCCTTACCTTAATGTTTAATTTGTTTTTAGTTTCCCAACCTTACCACAAATAAGTGACCTGGGTCGACTACTCCCATTAACCGAACAACCAACAACAATAACATATTCAGACAGATAGACATAAAACATAGCGTATAACATGCATAACAACATCACCAAATAAGTGCGTTCCTATCATGAACGCTATTGTCAAACAACCACAACAAACATATCCACAAATGTACAACACATTCAAAAGCAATGAAAAATATTGTACGGGTTATTACAAACTTAGGATTTATAACAATAGGAATCATAAAACTAAATCCTAAACCGCCTTGTCACCTTCACCCTCAACGATCGCCTCCGCATTCGTGTCTTCGTCCGCCATTGCCTTCTCTACCTCCTCTCCAGGGCTGCTCTCGGCTTGATCGATGAGCTGGTTGTCCACTACATCTTTGTTCACGTCAAATCTTGGATCAGCCACATCAACCTCCTTGTAGAAGAAGGTCACCTGCCTCACCACTTTTCGAAACCCATTGATGTGCTCTTGAATGATGCAGCTTTTCAAGTCCTCGAGCTCCACTTCCACACCTTCATGTTTTTCTTTAAACTCGTCATAGTCCGCCTCAAGGTTGGTTATTCTCCCCTTAAGCTTCATTTCTGAATCCAAACAGCGAACCTTCCAGGTCCCCAACCTCTTTTTCTCCTCTTTCCATTCTTCCTTCTCCTTCTCCCAAGTAGCTTTTTCTTTTGCAAACTTGTCGACCTTCCTTTGCAAATCCTTCAACTTCTCGCGATTCGCTTCCTTTAGCTCCCTTCAGTACAATGACCCAACCCAGCGACTGACAAAGAACACGAAAGGCCTGCAAGTACGCCCTACTATTCAGATGTAGTTGAGTAGGCACCACATTTAATAGGCGGAGCATCCCCATAGCAAAGTCGTCTAGCCGCAACCTAACATGCAATTGGGAAAAATGGCACATATACATATAAAAAAACTTATCGGCAGCTCTTTCTTGCCCATGACAAACGCGCTCAACAACGCTCACCCGCTCCAATTATACTATACCACGGTCCACACCCTTGTAATAACGGGAGTACAATTCAGCCACGAGTTCAGCAGCCTAGACCATCGAAATAATGACGATTGGTTTTGAACATCAGTTGCAACCCAATCGTAACCAGCTTTGGCCGACAAGCTACTTTCCACTATCTCCTCGGGAGGGTCTTCCCTCCACTTCAATTATCGTCTCCATCAGAATTCTCCCCACTATAGCCATTGGGCTAACACTTCCCTCCTCAAGACGTCTACCTACATTCCCTCTAGACTGCATACTCCCATTACTTGACGACGACAACAACACACTATCGCTAGTACTAGACATACCTTTTTGAGAACGAAAGATGATGGTAGATACAAGGGACTAGTCAGACAGTTCTAACACACGCAAATCTTTGATTTCAAAATTCTTACAAATGAGCCAACAAAAACAAACTCTCAACGAAATCCACATTTATAAGCGATGATTCCAAATGACACATCTTTTTCCCGCCAAAAGTCACAACCTATATAAAGCATCACAATGCACACCAAAGGTCACAACCCTAAAAAATGACGGTGCAAAAACCCTTCGATTAGACGTCTAACATCTGTCATCCCTTCACCTACCCTAAACTTATTCGGATACCAAGCCTTAACACTATTCCTCACACTTAAAGGTTGGGGGACTGGCGTATCACACCTAGCCGGCCTAGCCAAACACACTTCTCATCCTTAACCGCTATAGATATACTGACAAAGACTGGGGAACTAGTGTACCACACCTAGCCGGTTCAACCCGACTATAGCCATAAAAGTCACCTATATAGCCCCCAAAGACATAAGTAATCACCATTTATGAATAGTTACTAGTACCCGGCTTAAGCCGTTAAAAGGTAACTGGCCTAGACCGGAAACTTAAGATGATTAAGCAAGAACTTGACAAGTTCAGAGAATTACTCGCAAGGCCCCTAAGGGCCCATGATAACCGTCCTTAAAGGCTTGGCCCAAGACCCAGACCCACCTACAACCCAAATAGGGGCCCAACCCATGACGTGGCTAAGCATAATTAATAACCTATAAATGTGCATGGACTTCAGCAATTAAAGGGACGCATTCATTACTCTCTTAATTACGAGATTTGACTTTCTAAGAGGTTTTGCTGACTTGAGTATCAGAGTGTCTTCCGCAGGTAACCCCTTTCGAGTCCAAACCAATTCACACCGAGATATCACAGACGACATATACCAGCCGAGAGGAAGCCTACTGAGGAGATTGAGGATTGGGGTAAGCTAACGCTTGTGTTTGACATGTCTTATTTGTTCTCCGCAGGAACAAAATGTATAAATGAAAATAACGTATTTTAATAAAAAAAAATATTTATAAAATAATGTAATAATAAAATGTATAATTAATATTTAATTTGTAAACCTTTTTTTATAACAATTTTCAAATTTTGGTTATTAATTATTTTTGTAAAAATAATTTCAAAAGCCATATTTTTACATCATTTTCATAATTAAGCTGAAAAATAAATTGTAGAAATAATTGTAATCTTGATATCACCCTCAAACCATTGCATAACAGAGATGATTGAAAAATAGAGGAATTTTCATCTTCCTTCCCCTCTCTCTCCATCAAGGATGATTGGAGGGAGAGGGAGATGATGAATTCAACTGGATTAGAGTGTGAAGTTTGTGATGTTCACTTTAAGTGGATTAAAGGTGAAAGTGAGTGGATTTAGAGTCAAGTTTGTTGAAGTTTGTGAGTGATTTGATGGATGTGATAGATTAAAAATTATATTTAAATCAAGGAAAAACAAGATTACCAAATTGTCCTTTATTTTAAATATGATTAAAATTATCATTATATAAGTTTCATTTATCGTAGAAAAAATATTAAAATGTATAAATGAAAATAACATATTTTAATAAAAAAATATTTATAAAGTAATGTAATAAAAAAATTTATATTTAATAATTACTTTTAAACCTTATTTTATAACAATTTTAAAATTTTCGTTATTAATTGTTTTTGTAAAAATAATTTCAAAAGTCATATCTTTACATCATTTTCACAATTAAGCTGAAAAATAAATTGCGGGCATAAGTGTAATCTTGATATCACCATCAAATCATGGCATAACAAAGATGATTGAAAAATAGAGAAATTTCCTATTTCCTTCCCCTCTCTACCTCAGGTTGATTGACGGGAGAGGGAGAGAATGACATCAAGTGGATTATAGTGTGAAGTTTGTGTTGTTCACTTTAAGTAGATTAAAGGTGAAAGTAAGTGAATTTAGAGTAATTTTGTTAAAGTTTATGAGTGATTTGGTGGATGTGATAGATTAAAAATTATCTTTAAATCAAGAAAAAACAAGATTACCAAATTTTCCTTTATTTTAAAAATAATTAAAATGTATAAATGAAAATAACATATTTTAATAAAAAAATATTTATAAAATAACGTAATAAAAAAATTTATAATTTATAATTACTTTTTAAACCTTATTTTATAAAAATTTTTAAATTTTCGTTATTAATTGTTTTTGTAAAAATAATTTCAAAGGCCTTTATATTATTTTCATAATTAAGCTGAAAATAAATTGCAGACATATTTGTAATCTTGATATCACCCTTAAACCATTGCATAACATAGATGATTGAAAAATAGAGGAATTTTCCCTTTTCCTTCCCCTCTCTCCCTCAAAGTTGATTGGAGGGAGAGGGACAGGAGAAATTCAAGTGTATTAGAGTGTGAAGCTTGTGTTGTTCACTTTAAGGGGATTAAAGGTGAAAGTGTGTGGATTTAGAATAAATTTTGTTGAAGTTTGTGAGTGATTTGATGGATGTGATAAATTAAAAAATATATTGAAATCAAGAAAAAACAAGATTACCAAATTATCCTTTATTTTAAAAATTGTACTACACCTAGGCGGCTTAGCCTGACTATAGCCATAAAATTCGTCTACATAGTTCCCAAGGACGCAAATAGTTACCATACATATGCCAAGCAAATAAAAGTACCCAGCCTAAGCCGCTATAAGAGCAACGACCTAAGCCTCTAAAGAAGTAATCGGCCTAAGTCGGTAACTTAAGGAAACTAAGCGAGAACCTGACAAATTTTTAGCATTACCACCAAAACCCCTAGTGCCCACGAAAATCGAACTAAGTGACCTGGACTAAGGCCCAGGCCCACCTACGGCCCAAATAGGGGCCCAGCCCATGACATGGCCAGACATAATTAATAATCAATAAATATCCATGGACCCCAGCAATTAAAGGTACGCGTTCATTACTCCTTTAATTACGAGATTTGACTTTCTGAGAGTTTTTTGCTGACTTGAGCGTCAGAGTCTTCTCCGCAGGTAACCCCTCTCGGGTCCAAACCGAGATATCTACAAATAGCATATGCCAGCCGGGAGGAAGCCTACTGAGAAGATTGCGGATTGAGGTAAGGTAATGTTTGTGTCTAACATCTCTTATTTGTTCTCCGCAGGAACAAAAATAATTAAAAATTATCATTATATAAGTTTGACTTCTTGTAGAAAAAATATTAATATGTATAAATGAAAATAACATATTTTATTAAAAAATTATTTATAAAATAATGTAATATAAAAAGTTATAATTAGTAATTACTTTTTAAACCTTATTTTATAACAATTTTCAAATTTTCATTATTAATTATTTTGTTAAAATTAATTTCATAAGCCATGTTTTTACATCATTTTCATAATTAAGTTGAAAAATAAATGGCAGACGTAATTGTAATCTTGATATCACCCTCAAACCATTGCATAACAGAGATGATTGAAAAATTTAAGAAATTTCCATCCTTCGTCCCCTCTTTCTCCGTCAAGGTTGATTGGAGGGAGAGCGAGATGATGAATTCAAGTGGATTAGAGTGTGAAGTTTGTGTTGTTCACTTTAGGTGGACTAAAGGTGAAAGAGGGTGGATTTAGAGTAAAATTTGTTAAAGTTTATGAGTGATTTGATGGAGGTGGTAGATTAAAAATTATATTTTTTAAATCAAGGAAAAACAACATTACAAAATTGTACTTCATTTTAAACATAATTAAAAATTATCTATATATAAGTTTGATTTGTTGTACAAAAAATATTAAAATGTATAAATGAAAATAACATATTTTATTAAAAAATAATTAATGAAATAATGTAATAAAAAATTATAATTAAAATTACTTTTTAAACCTTATTTTATATCAATTTCAAATTTTCATTATTAATTATTTTTGTGAAAATAATTGAAAAGCCATATTTTTACAACATTTTCATAACTAAGCTGAAAAAATAAATTGCCGATATAATTGTAATCTTGATATCACCCTTAAACCATTACATAACAAAGATGATTGAAAAATAAAGGAATTTTCATCTAATCTCCCCTCTCTCTCAGTCAAGTTTGATTGGAGGGAGAGGGAGATGATGAATTCAAGTGGATTTGAGTCTGAAATTTGTATGTGGATTAACGGTGAATTATTAATTATTTTTGTAAAAAAAATCATAAGTCATATTTTTACATCATTTTCATAACTAAGCTCAAAAATAAATTGCGGACATAAATTTAATCTTGGTATCACCCTCAAACCATGGGATAACATAGATGATTGAAAAATAGAGGAATTTACATCTTCCTTCCTCTCTCTCTCCGTCAAGGTTGATTGGAGGGAAAGGGAGATGATGAATTCAAGTGGACTAGAGTATGAAGTTTGTGTATTTCACTTTAAGTGGATTAAAGGTTAAAGTGGGTGGATTTAGAGTAAAGTTTGTTACAGTTTGTGAGTGTTTGATGGATTGATAGATTAAAAATTATATTTAAATCAAGGAAAAACAAGATTACCAAATAGTCCTTTATTTTAAAAATAATTAACAATTATCATTATATAAGTTTGATTATCATAGAAAAAATATTGAAATGTATAAATCAAAGTAACATATTTTAATAAAAATTATTTATAAAATTATGTAATAAAAAATTTTATAATTGAAAATTAATTTTTAAACCTTATTTTATAACAATTTTCAAATTTTCGTTATGATTAATTTTGTTAAATATGATTAAAAATTATCACGATAGGAGGGAGAGGGAGAGGATGAATTCAAGGGGATTAGAGTATGAAGCTTGGCTTGTTCACTTTAAGGGGATTAAAGGTGAAAGTGAGTGGATTAAGAATATTGTTTATTGAAGTTTGTGAGTGATTTGCTTAATTGGATAAATTAAACATTATATTTAAATCAAGAAGAAACAACATTACGAAATTGTCCTTTATGTTAAATATGATTAAAAATTATCATGATATAAGTTTGATTTGTTGTAAAAAAAATATTAATATGTATAAATGAAATTAACATATTTTATTAAACAAATATTTATAAAATAATGTAATAAAAAAATTTATAATTAATAATTATTATTTAAACCTTATTTTCTAACAATTTCAAAATTTTTGTTATTAGTTATTTTTGTAAAAATAATTTCAAAGGCCATATTTTTACATCATTTTAATAATTAAGCTGAAAAATAAATTGTGGACTTAATTGTAATCATGATATCACCGTCAAACCATTACATAACAGAGATGATTGAAAAATAGAGGAATTTCCCTCTTCCTTCCCCTCTCTCCCTCAATGTTTATTGGAGGGAGAGGGTGAGGATGAATTCAAGTGGATTAGAGTGTGAAACTTGTCTTGTTAAGTTTAAGGGGACCAAAGGTGAAAGTGAGTGGATTTAGAGTAAAGTTTGTTGAAGTTTGTGAGTGATTTGATGGATGTTATAGATTAAAAATTATATTAAATCAAGAAAAAACAAGATTAACAAATTGTCCTTTATTTAAATATGATTAAAAAATATAATTATATAAGTTTCTTTCTTTGTAGAAAAAATATTAAAATGTATAAATCAAAATAACATATTTTATTAAAAAAAATATTTATAAAATAATGTAATAAAAAAATTTATAATTAATAATTACTTTTTAAATCTTATTTTATAACAATTTTAGAATTTTTGTTAGTAATTATTTTTGTAAAAATAATTTCAAAAGTGGTATTTTTAGATCATTTTCATAACTAAGCTGAAAAATAAATTGCGGACATAATTGTAATCTTGATATCACCTTCAAATCATTGCATAATAGAGACGATAGAAAAATAGAGGAATTTCCCTCTTCTTTCCCCTCTCTCCCTCAACATTGATAGCAGGGAGAGGAAGAGGATGACATCAAGTGGATTATACTGTGAAGTTTGTGTTGTTCACTTTAAGTGGATTAAAAGAGAAAGTGGGTGGATTTAGAGTAAAGTTTGTTAAAGTTTGTGAGTAACTTGATGGATATGATAGATTAAAAATTATATTTAAATCAAAGAAAAACAGGATTACCAAATTGTCCTTTATTTTAAAAATAATTAAAAATTATTATTATATAATTTTGATTTGTCGTAGAAAAAATATTAAAATGCATAAATCAAAATAACATATTTTATAAAAAAAATATTTATAAAATAATGAAATAAAAAAATTTATAATTGATAATTACTTTTTAAACCTTATTTTATATCAATTTTCAAATTTTCGTTATTATTTATTTTTGTAAAATTAATTTTGAAAGTCATATTTTTACATAATTTTCATAATTAAGCTAAAAAATAAATTCCGGACATAATTGTAATCTTGATATCACCCTCAAACCATGGTATAATAGAGATGATTGAAAAATAGAAGAATTTCCCTCTTCTTTCCCTCTTTCTCCCTTAATATTGATAGGAGTGAGAGGGAGATGATGAATTCAAGGGGATTAGAGTATGAAGCTTGGCTTGTTCACTTTAAGGGATTAAAGGTGAAAGTGAGTGGATTAAGAATATTGTTTGTTGAAGTTTGTGAGTGATTTGCTGAATTGGATAGATTAAACATTATATTTAGATCAAGAAAAAACAACATTATGAAATTGTGCTTTATGTTAAATATGATTAAAAATTATCATTATATAAGTTTGATTTGTTGTAAAAAAAATATTAATATGTATAAATGAAATTAACATATTTTATTTAAAAAATATTTATAAAATAATGTAATAAAAAATTTTATAATTAATAATTAGTATTTAAACCTTATTTTATAACAATTTCAAAATTTTTGTTATTAGTTATTTTTGTAAAAATAATTTCAAAGGCCATATTTTTACATCATTTTCATAATTGAGTTGAAAAATAAATTGTGTACTTAATTGTAATCATGATATCACCCTCAAACCATTACATAACATAGATGGTTGAAAAATAGAGGAATTTCCCTCTTCCTTCCCCTCTCCCCCTCAACGTTTATTGGAGGGAGAGGGTGAGGATGAATTCAAGTGGATTAGAGTGTGAAACTTGTCTTGTTAAGTTTAAGGGGATCAAAGGTGAAAGTGAGTTGACTTAGAGTAAAGTTAGGTTAAGTTTGTGAGTGATTTTATGGATCTTATAGATTAAAAATTATATTTAAATCAAGAAAAAACAAGATTAACAAATTGTGCTTTATTTTAAATATGATTAAAAAATATAATTATATAAGTTTCTTTCTTTGTAGAAAAAATATTAACATGTATAAATCAAAATAACATATTTTATTAAAAAAATATTTATAAAATAATGTAATTAAAAAATTTATAATAAATAATTACTTTTTAAACCTTATTTATAACAATTTTCAAATTTTCGTTATTAATTATTTTTGTAAAAATAATTTCAAAAGCCATATTTTTAGATCATTTTCATAATTAAGCTGAAAAATAAATTGCGGACATAATTGTAATCTTGATATCACCCTCAAACCATTGCATAATTGTCCATATTTTTTCTCATATATAATCTAGTGTTATTGTTGTAGTTAAAACTGTTTTAGGCTTTGTCTTTGGCACAATTGGAGTAGTATCCACTGGCTGTTAGTTAGAAATTTTCCATTAATTATCCATTGGTTGTGTGCATTAATTATTTCTTCTTAAACATGGATTAGACTTTTGATTTTCAGGGATGGTCAAAGTAAAGATTTTTTATTCTTAGTAATCATAGATAATTTTAAGCATAACTTATAAAGTAACTTTTATAAAAGTACATATTCTGATCATACATGTTAATGATGAGTGGTTTTCTCTTGGAGCTGCTGTTAGCAGGCGTTATGCACTTCTCAGAATGATACCTTTATTTTCATATGCTTCATTAATTAATAGCCTAACTTGCTAATAATAAGGATAAGTTGTTTTAATAAGGAATGCCATTTTCGAGTTGGAAGAAGCTGTCATTACAATAGGAAATGAATGCATCAAACATCTTGAGTTATGTGGAAACCAGTAAAGGCATTTTGATGGATTGGGATTAATGCATGCACCCAAACTAAAACTAAAACTAAATTATTTTTACATTTAGCTCATGCTACTACTAGATGTCTTTCTCGAATTTATTCCTTGCTTACATTGATCACTACTCCACTATCATTCACTTTGATTTTGATTCATCTTTAGTTTCCTATTTAATTTTTCGCTTCCCATTCAACACTATTGTTGTTGTGGTTATAGCTATTGTGTAATACATATCTTTAAGTGTAGTGAAGTAAGGTTGAAGCAAAGAATCACTTAGAATAAAATTGATGACTGCACAATTATATATAAGGCTACTTTTAATGTTTGGACTTGGTTGACTGTCTAGTTACGTAGTTAGCATTGAATTTGAATCAACAGGTGCTAAATAAATGTATCATTAAGTTCCTGTTTGAATTTTCAATAGTTGTGTGACATTAAACACAATACAGTTTTACCTTTGAAACCTTTCATATACTTAAATCTTTAAAACCTTTCATATTATTTTTTTCTATTAGTATTATTATTAATATTTGTGAACTCAAGGTATGACAATGTCCAGCAATTTGTGAACTACATTTTTGATCATGAAAGCATGTAATTAGTGTTGGGATAAATTTATATATGTTTTAACCCTATGCTCATTTTATTACTATATATAATATATAATTGTTTTCAATATTGTCCAATATTTAGCTTGAAGAGAATATTTTCTATTGTCAATTATTTTATGTGTTTAGAACTGTCCTTTGAAAGAAATAACATTGATTGAAGATTGAAGCTTTATATATCTATGATCTACGGTAAAAGTTGTAATTGTTGTTGATACACTATGATTAATTTCTAGAATCATAAGTTAATCAATTTCTTTCAATATTCAAGGGGAAATGCTCCTATAGTTGCAGATTTTCAATCCGTTGTTGTTGACATTTTGTGTGCTTATTGTTCTTTTTCATTAAGGAACTAAATTACTATTATCCTTTCTCTCTATAGTTTAACACTAGCAACCTATTGTTGTTATTCAAGGTAGGAGGTTGAAGAATATTATTGTTTTTGTACTTATTTTCGGGCACAGAAAGTTTTTTTTACCTATGTTGGTATGTTGGTTGTCATATTGTTGATGAAGTTTGGACACCTATTATTTCCTGTTATGTGGTTCATTGGGTTCTTAAGTGCTGTAATTTTTTGATGATATAAGTCTTCATTCTTTTTTTTTCTTCTCCTACTTTGTTTAACCCAACTTTGTTTCTATTATGCAGAGTGTTTTTCTGCTTCTTATTTGGTGAACATTTTATTCAAGGTTACTTATTTTATAATGCAACTTTGTTTAATCTAACTTCAATTTTTGATAAAAATAGTTTCATATGTTTGATATTAGGTGGACTGTGTCTAGATGAAGAAGATCTAAAAGTAAGATTTTCGTTTTAGAACTTCAATATCATTTGAAATGCACATGGATTCTCATACTAAAATACATTATATTTGATTTTCTATCTTTCCTCTGGTTCGTGAGGTTTGAAGCTGTTCGTGCTTATTGTGAAGTAGTTTGTAAGGTTTGATTCTTTTAAGGATTTTATTACTAGACTTTATTAATAGAGTATGTTTGGTCAATATTGTATATTGTTCCTGCAGAGAACAAATAAGATAGGTTAGGCACAAGCGTCACCTTACCACGTAGTCCGCTATCTCCTTAGATGGCCTCTTCCCAGTCGATACATGTCGGCTTGAACCCAGGGGGGGTTACCTGCAGAAGAGTCTCCGAAGCTCAAGTAAGTCAAAGCTCTCAGAGAGTCAAATCAGTGATTAATGAATGCGTACCTTTAAATGATCGGGTCCACGTGTATTTATAGAGCATTAATGACGTTTGACCATTTCATAGGCTGGGCCTTGACTTGGGCCCTAGTTTGGGCCATGAGTGGGCCTGGGCCCTAACCCAGGCCCTTGAGACCGATTGAACGCGGGGGCTTCGATTTTCGCTAAGTTATTGGAGTAGTCGGCCTGGGCCCTAACCTTACCAGATATGCTCGAGTGGTCGGTCTAGACCGACTACTTGCCTAGATGGCTTATGTTGGTGATATGAGGTGCAGGTTGTCCTCTTAGATATTTAGTTTAGGTTAAAACCGGTACAAGTTTTGATGTGCACATTGTTTACTTGGTCGAGTTCGGCTAGGTACGATACATATATCATTCATTTATGCCTTAAAGTTTCTTTATCTGATTTTTAGTTAATGGTTGTATTGACACAATTTTTATACTTAACGTCTAAATCTAAAGTTTACATTTATATTATTAAATAATATTCATGTTAGTGTAATTTTACGATCTATATTTTAAAAGATAAAATAACATGGTTATTCTTAAAATAATATAAATAATTATATAAAATAATGTTACTTTACATAATATTCTAATACATATGCTTATAATGAAACTTTATTTAATGATAAAATTTTAAACCTAAATAAATAAAAAATTCAATTTAATAATGACTTGTGTTGTACGTGTACAAATTAGAAATGATTTATACAATCAATAATTATACGATTTGCTTATAAAAAATTTTCAATATTGACCAGTTAATTCCATTCATTATTTTTATTTATACAATTCATTATTTTTATAATGCACGATATTCCTACCTTTTATTTAGACAATAATTCTGTATACACATTTTATTTTAATTTTGTATATAACTCAAAAGTTTTATTATAATTTTTGACTATTGTTATTATTAATATGATTAGTGTACCACACCTAGCCAAACTCGACCAAATAAGTAAACAATATGTATATCAAGGTAGCCAAGTATCCAGCCTAGGCCGAGTTAGCCTAATTTGTACCGGTTTTAACCTAAACTAAACATCTAAAGGGATAACCTGCACCTCATATCACCAAAATAAGCCATCAAGGCAAGTAGCCGGCCTAGACCGACTACTCCAGCATATCCGGTAAGATTAGAGCCTAGGCCGACCACTTCAATAAACTCAGTATGATGGAAGCCCCCGCGTTCAATAAACCTTAAGGGCCTGGGTTAGGGCCCAGGCCCACTCACAGCCCAAGCTAGAGCCCAAGTCAAGGCCCAGCCCATGGGATGATGAGACATCATTAATGCTCTATAAATACACGTGGACCCCAGCAATTAAAGGTACGCATTCATTAATCACTGATTATTGCTATAAACTTTAATAATACAACAAAATTGTTTTAATATTGCTATTATAAATATTGAGAGTAATACTACTATTATTTAAATTATTATTATGATTATTGTTATTATTTTGTACGGGATCCATAACACACGATGTGCCTACATCTTATTTTAGCTATAATCAGTGTATATGCATTTTATGTTATTCTAAACCCTTTATATATATATATATATATATATATATATATATATATATATATATATATATATATGTGTGTGTGTGTGTGTGTGTGTGTGTGTGTGTGTAGTGATTAATATTGGTTCCATATGCCTAATCAATTTTAAATATTGATTTAAGTTTTTATATCTTTGCTTCTGTTAGCAGATTTTAACACCATCAACTCCATTTTGTATTTTTATTTTGTACATGATCCATAATGCACAATATACCAACATTTTATTTTGACAATAATCTGTGTACATGCATTTTATTTTAATGCAATACATAATTCCAAAGTTTAATTATAGGGTTTCTAATAATTCATAAAGTAGATAATTCATAAAGTAGATTTTCTATTTTAATAATTCAATTATTGCCAAATCAATAAATATATTTTTTGTGGTTGTTGAAGATCTTTTTTTCTATTTTCTTCTACATTAATTCAAAGT
>Ga0209589_1006073_pt1 | contig 20168 bp, 17 predicted proteins | sample CowpeawhiteBW_FD_187525 | JGI IMG/M metagenome (GOLD analysis project Ga0209589, IMG submission 187525) | Root nodule microbial communities of legume samples collected from California USA - Cow pea white BW (SPAdes) (version 2) | ecosystem: Host-associated > Plants > Roots > Nodule | place: USA... | reverse complement strand
AAAAAAAAAAAAAAAATTGGTGCAAGCAAGTTGGGAATTGGTTTCATTTGTTCAATAGAGAAGGGAGAAAAAAAATACTTTCATGATTTGATTAGTTGCTCTCTTAGCTCAAGGTACTTTTGTTATCCTGAAAAACCAAATTTCCTTCTTAGCCTAGCCACGATACAAGCCATAAAAGACCTTGTGATCATAGCATGCTTGTAAAAGTTTTAGCCATTTTGAACAAAAAGCAAAGTTGAATTGTGTGACATTGTGATGGTGGAGAGAATGTTGTTTATATCCATACACTAGTGGGCTTGAGTGAAACACTTGTTCTTGTGAGAAGTGGTTCCCATTGATCAAGGAAACATTTTGCCATGATTGTTGATCGCTTATAAACTTTTGCATGCGCTTGTGAAACTTTTGTTGTGAGCACCATGACTTTAGCTTGCCTTGCTAATGAAACACATGTGCCAAACAATCTTTCAAATAAGAGCAAGCACAATTTATATATGTTTTGGTTGTTTAACTATGTTCTCTTGAGTTGCTAGATCATTGCAATTGTGTTGTTCATCTAGGCCAAGTTACCTTTTTACTTGAGGACAAACAAGGTTTTAAGTTTGGGGGAGTCGCTTGATGCGCTTGCAGGTAGAGGATGAGTACGCCATAGAGGAGTTGGCAAGGAGAATGAGGGTTTAGAGGGAATGAGGGTCAATGGTGGTGCGAGTGAGGGGTCAAAGGGTGTGACCTAGGCAATTGAGGGTAGAGAGATTATGATAGCTAGGTGAAACTATGCGTTTTAACACAGTAAGCCACTAGTTCTTTTAAGGTGAAAAATTGCTATGTGGAAGGACAACACTAAGTTAATGGATTAGGATACATGCTAATCGATTATCTTACAGGCAAATGCACAAAGGGTGGAGCAGAAATACAATAATCGATTAGAAAATTACTTAATGGAGTAATTAGCAGGCAACACACAGAATGCACAATAGCATAGAGTTTTTAAGTAGCAAGCAAGATAGGGACTTTAATTACATAAGCAAAGACAAACAATTATTCAACACATGCATAACAACAAAAGAAAGTATTAGTAATCAAGGTAAGCATTTTGTAAACACACAATAAAAAACATAAAATCATAAACTTAATCGATTTGAGGCAAATCTAATGGATTAAAATATGCAAATGCTCAATTTGAGCATGCAATGTCTAGGATGCCCAATTCATTTATGAGAGTGTAAAACCTTTCTCGTGCTAAGGGCTTCGTAACGATATCAGCTAGCTGATTTTGAGTGCCAATGTATTTAACCTTGCAATCCCCTTTGGACACATGATCTCTAATAAAATGGTGTCTAATTTAAAAGTGTTTGGTCTTAGAGTGCAAAACATGATTTTTTTATGAGATTTATAGCACTAATGTTGTCACACTTAAGAGGGATTTGTTCTAGATGAATGTCATAGTCTTCCAACTGGTTTTTAATCCAGATGGACTGTGCACAGTAGTTGCCAACAACGATGTACTCTACCTCAATGGTGGAAAGAGAAACGCAGGCTTGCTTTTTGGAATGCCATGAAACTAGAGAGCATCCTAATAGATGGCAGTTTCCACTAGTGCTCTTCCTATCTGTTTTGCACCCCCCAAAATCTAAATCGTTATACCTTGTTAGTAAGATATTTGCCCCACGAGGATACCACAGTCCTAGATTTCTAGTTCCTTTTAGGTATTTAAGTATCCTTTTAACAACAATTAGATGGGACTCTTTGGGACAAGATTGGAATCTGACACACACACACACATTATGCATAATATTTTGGTGACTAGTAGTCAAGTATAGTAGTGACCCAATCATACCTTGATATTTAGTTTGATCAACCGTTGTTTCAGCTTCATCCACATCTAAATAACAGTTTGTGGCCATGGGGATTGGGGATTCTTTGCAGCTTTCCATTTGAAACTTTTTCAACAATTCAGTGTAGTACTTTGATTGATGAATGAAGAGACCATACTTTCCTTGTTTTATCTGGAGTCAAAGAAAGAAGTGAAACTCTCCCATCATAGACATCTCAAACTCTTCCTGCATGCACTAAGAGAATTCTTGGCATAGAAGAGAACTAGTGGAGCCAAATATGATGTCGTCCACATAGATTTGAACAAAAAACAGATCATTTTCAGCTTTTTTGATGAATAGAGTAGAGTCTATTTTACCCCTTTCAAAACCACTTTGCATCAAGAACTCACTTAGCCTTCCATACCATGATCTTGGAGCTTGTTTTAATCCATATAGAGCCTTCTTCAATTTATACACATGATTTGGGAACTCAAAGTCTTTGAATCCTGGTGGTTGTTCCACATGGACTTCTTCCTTGATGAATCCATTAAGAAAGGAACTTTTCATGTCCATTTGGAAGAGTCTAAAATTTAACATTGATGATATGGCTAGTAGGATTTTGATACCTTTGAGACGAGCTACGGGGGCATAGGTTTCACCATAATCAATTATTTCTTCTTGAATGTACCCTTTCTTTACCAATCTAGCATTATTTTTTATTATGGAGCCAGAGTCGTCCAATTTGTTTCTGAAGACCCACTTTGTTCCTATGACTTGTTGAGCTTTGTTTCTTGGAACTAGGTCCTAGACGTCATTTCTCTTGAGCTGATCCAACTCATACTGCATTGCTAGAAACCAATTTTCATCGATTAGCGCATCATCTACTGTCTTTGGTTCAATTAAGGACATAAAGGCCCTTGGAAATTCAAGAAAAAATGGTTGAGTTGTCTTCGAGTGGATACTCCCTTGGAAATGTCTCCTATTATGTTCTCAAGAGACATGTTTTTAGGAACTGACCAGTCCTTGGGTAGCTTAGCCGCATGATGTGGAGTTGCATCTATAGGTTGCTTTTCTGCTTAAATTTCAAAGGTCTCCCTTGTCAAATTTGCACCTATTTTAGTTAAATATGCATTATTTCTTGGTCTAGATGCGTTAATGTTACTCTCATTATGCTCATCAAATGCAACATGAATGGATTCCTCTATGGTTAATGTTCTTTTGTTATAGACTCGATAAGTTTTGCTTGTCAAGGAGTAACCTAGAAAGATGCCTTCATCGGCTTTAGAGTCAAACTTGCCAAGGTTATATTTGCCATTATTTAGTTTAAAGCACTTACAACCAAATGCTTTAAAATAGGAAACATTTTATTTTCTTCCTTTGAAGATTTTATAGGGTGTGAGTTTCAAAATAGGTCTTATCAAGACTCTATTTAGCACATATCAGTTTGTGCTCACGTCATCTACCCAAAAAATATTTTGGTAAGGAGTTTTCATTGAGCATTGTTCTTGCCAATTCTTCTAAAGATATATTTTTTTTCTTTCTACAACACCATTTTTTTATAGTGTTCTAGGTACTGAGAAATTATGAGAAATGCCATGTTTTTCACAAAACCTTTCAAAGATTTCATTTTGAAATTCACCCCATGAAAACTTCTAATAGACTTGATTTTTAGATCTTTTTCATTTTAGACAACTTTGGCAAATTTTCTTAAGACTTGGGAGGTGTCACTTTTAGATGAGATGAAGAAGGTCCAGGTAACCCGTGAGTAGTCATCAACTAGCACTAGTGCATAGTAATTTCAACCTAAGCTTTTGGTCCTAGATGGCCCAAACAGATCCATATGTATTAGTTCTAATGGATTAGCAGTGGAAATACATTGTTTTGACTTAAAAGAATGTTTTTACTTGTTTACCTCTTTGACATGCATCACACAACTTATCTTGTTGAAATTTAATGTGAGGCAAACCAATGACTAAATGCTTTGAAACAACCTTGTTTAGATGTGCCATGTGTATGTGTGCAAGTCTCTTGTGCCAAATCCAAGGTTCATCATTTTTACCAAATAAGCAAGCAAATGAATCAAATGAAGTATTTTCAAAATCTACCATGTATATGTTCTAAATCCTTTTTCCAACAAAAATTAGTTCATTTGATGAGGCATGACAGATCAAGTAATGATTAACTTCAAAGGTTACTTTTAAGTTTTTATCACATAATTATACTAAGCAAATTGTGCTTGAATCCATCAACCAATAACACGTCCTCAATTTCAACAGTAGAGGGGGATCTCACTTTACCTGTACCTAATATTTTACCTCTATTATTATCACCATATGTGACATGTCCACTCACTTTATGAGAGATGTTGCTGAACTTTTTGATATCGCCCGTCATGTGTCTTGAGCATCAGCTGTCCAGGTACCACATTGATTGCTTAGCCTTAAGACTCACCTGCAAACCAGATCATTGAGAGGAAGCAGGTACCTAGTTAAACTTGGGTCCTTTTGTGTTAGGTAATTTTTTGGTTCCTTTGGGTACCCGGTTAAATTTCCCTTTAAGAACTTCACAATTTTGAAATAGCAGGAATTTGAAGCATGACCAAGTTCAGAATAGTAAGTGCAAGTGATAGGTGATGGTTTGCTTATATTCAGAAATTTCTAGTGCCTAATCGATTAGATTTGCCATTATAGCCTATTCCCTCTTTACTTAGAAAACTTCTTTGAGATCCTAACACTGCATCAAGATTTGATCTACCTAAGGTGAATTTTGAGAGAGTTTTCATTACATAATTTATCTTTTCTAGTTGTCTTGGGTAGTTTTCACATTTGAGAGAGCTTGTGCCATATTTAGACCTAGAGTCTTTCTCAGCTTTTTCTAGTTTTTCAAGGCTCATTGCCAGATTTTCATTCTCCTTTTCTAGTTGCTTTATTTTTCCCTCTAGCCATTTATTTTCTCCTTTATGCCTATTATTTGACTGTTGCAATCTTGTGGCTTCATCATACAGTTAACTAAATGCATCAAGTAATTCATAGTAGTTATTTTCATCATGATTGGACTTGAAACTACTCACACTGCTCTTGGAGGATCTCGTTCCAGCCATCAGACATAGATTGGTTTCTTCCTCGGTGCTCTCATCAGACTCACTGGATGTGCTGGAGTCATTATCCTCTCAGGCAATGTAAGCTTTATTTTTCTTCATGTACTTATTTGCCTCACTTTTCTCTTCCAAATTCTACTTCATCTTGAGTACAGGGCAGTCTAGTTTAATGTGTCCCTTTTTGCCAAACTCATAGTAGGTTGGAGTGACGGAACACTCTTGCTTCCTAGAGTATCTTTTATTTCCTGTAGAGTTGTTTTTAGCCTTACTCTTGTACTTTAGATATTTTGAAAATCCCTTTACCATTAAACTTAGGCCTTCACTGTATGAATTATAGTCGTTAGAGTCATATGCATATTATGTCTTTTTGGGTTTTGATGCAGTCTTCACTACACTCTTCAAGGCGATGGTGTGCCTCTTTTGTCCATCTTCTTCTTCCTTGAGTCTCCCAATCTCTAGTTCATGTTCCCTCAATTTTCTGAAGAGAGTGGCAATGTTCATGCTAGTCAGATCTCTGGATTCAAATATCATTGTTACTTTGGGTTGTCATGTTCTATTTAAACTCTTCAATATTTTGATGTTGAGTTCTTCCTTGTCAAATGTTTTGCCAAGATATAAAAGGTGATTTACTATATGTATAAATATTTTCTGAACATCACATATGCTTTCTCCTGCCTTAATTATGAACATTTCATACTCTTGAATGAGAATATTCTTCCTTGACCTCTTCACTTCATCAGTGCCCTCATGGGTTACCTCCAAGACATCCCACATTTCCTTAGCCGATTCACACAGAGAGACCTTGTAAAATTCATCCAAAGTTAGTGCGGAAGATATAATGTTCTTGGCTCTAACATCATAGTGTGCGCTCTTATTTTCATTAGGAGTCCACTGAGAGACCTCTTTGGGGACAGTTTTGCCTTCCGCAGTCTTAACTGGTTGAAAATGTCCATTTACCATAGCATCCCACACAAAAAATGAATGGCATAAAAGATGAAAGAAACAAGAACAGACAATAATTTTTATACTGGTTTGATTCAAGATGAATCTACTTCCAGTCTTCTCCTAAGCAACCCGAGCTTAGGAGGATTTCACTAAATTAGTAGAGTTACAAGAATTACAAGAACACATATATAATTTAAGACCCTAAAGACTAAGGAGCTTGATCTACAAATCAAGAACTCCCCCTAGATGCACTGCCTCCACATAATTGCACATAGACCTTCACTCACATAGTGAATCAACAGTGAATAGGAATACAATCCAAAAGAAAAACAAGGAACGAATACACCTATATGAATATGCAGATGTGACATTCAATCCTAATGCCAAGCTTGACCATCCAAGATTGAATCCATCGTCAATCTTCTTGAATGCCCAATAGAATGATCTCCCAAGAATGCAAGAACTCTATGTATCTCAATCTCTTAGAAAAATCTCTTCTTAGTTCAGTGATGCGTAATTTTGTGGTTGATTTTAGATTTGTTTTTAAATCAGAGTTATGCTGATGAGATTAGTGGATTAGGAAATTTACCTAATCGATTATCGTGGGTGAATTTTTCACTGCATCAGTGTAGTGCCTTCTAATAATCCATTAATTAAATATCTAATCCATTAACGAGTTCTGCATTTGACATATTCAAGAGTCTAGTATCTAATCTATACAGTTCAAGCTTGGCTTATATGTAATCTTATATATACATCACCTATACAAATGATAAGTTCAAGACTAAGCCTAAAGTAGTGATACAGGGTTTTTGTATGACATTGGACATATCAAAATCAGCTTTGTTAAATTGAGCAGGCTCCCCCTTTCAACACAATCTAGCCTTTCCAGTGTAACAAATAAAATAGAACCTTGTCTTGCCCTCATGCACACTCGTCTCAACATTTGCTCCTTTCTCCATTTCAGCTAAACTTGGATTCTTCCTCCCTCTGATTTTCATCATTTTTTAAATAAAGGCCAAATTTGGTATCATCGTAGAGTCTTCTTCGAATGCTACTGAATGTTTCCTTCCTCCGCGTAAGTTAAAAATTCCAAATCTACATATTGTATCCAAATCCACAGATTGTAGTAAAATCCACAGGTTACTTGTGGAATATTCTATTTATTTTCTTCACTTCTGACTTGAACTCTCACCTCCTCACTGTTATATGTCACATTTGTGTTTTTTTTTTGTGTTTCATGAAATTTTACTAGTTGTTCATAAACATTGATGTTTCATAATGCTTATTACATGAAATTATGAAATATGATGTGTGAGACTTGACTTGATGTATTATTGACATGAGAAGCCAAGGTGGTTTGCTTCTTGAAGATTTGATGAAGATTGAATGAAGCTCTTTTGAACTATCTTGAAGCCATAACCATTGGAATGAAGCCTACATTGATGAAGGAAATGAGATTTGATGATATCCATGGTGATCAAGGCTGGAATGTGTGCTCTCCATGTAGTTACATCATTAAGAAAGTGTACTTGTAGTTTGTAATTCATGTTGTAGACCTTAAAGCATTCATTAGATGTAGTTTGGTCTTTGTTGTGTTTTTAATCTGTTGAATGGTTTTTCAACAGGTTAAAATGTCTCTTTTAATCTATTGAATGGCTTTTTAACAGGTTAAAAGGTTGGCTGCAGTAGTCTTAAACTGCAACAAATTCAATAAGTTGATTTAGTTTTTAATTGACTGATTTCACTTAAACAGCAACAAATTTAATCAGTTGATTTAGTTTTTAATCGACTGATTTCACTTAAGACAAGTGAAATCAACCGATTGATTTGAAAATCAACCTGTTGAATTTCGTAACAGTTTGACTATAAAAGCTGTGATTTTCGAAAGAGAGGTCTGTTGATCATTTTAGAGCACGATTTGGTTCAAGAAACTTGTGGAAACTCTCTCCTTCGTGATTATAGGTGTTGCAGCTGTTGAAGATTGATCTTGGATCAATTTTAGAGCTTTTGGCTTGGTTTGAAGCTTGGAGAAAGTGGTTTGTGGTAGGCAAGGTTGTGCTACCACTAAGGTTTGATCTTTCTCAAGCTTTGTGTGTGTGCCTGGTGGTTTTCCAAGTCTACAAGAGGGTTCTTGTTGTGTTGGTGTGGTTCTTGTGTGATTCAAGAGTCTTTTGTGGTGTTTTTGCATATTTTGGAAATGTAAGGGTGGATACTTTGTAAAACTTTTGAAATAGTGCAAAGTCAAGCTAAGGTTGCCTTGACAAACTGTATGTAGCTCAGGTTTGAGTGAACCAATATAAAAATTCGTGGTGTCCTCTCTTCTCTAACCTTTCTCTCTTGCATTTTCATTTTAAAGTTTCAAGAACTTGTGCTTTAATCATCTTTTTCATGTTCTTGCATGTTTTCATAGCATCTGAAGCATTAAGCATGTTTGTATAATCATTTGGAACTGATCTTGATCATTCTTGAGCATTGTTTCTGGTTTAAAATTTAAATTCGCATTTCTGCATTTTTCCCAGTATTTGAGTCGACTATTTTTCAATTTCAATTGATTGATTATACCAGAACAGAATCTGTTTAGTAAAATCAATCTGTTAACTCTGTTTTTTATCGAATTAAAGTGTATAGTTAAGTACTGTTTGCATCCTAACTTGGTGATCTATTTGATTCAATTAAAGGTGGTTTTTAGCTTGTAAGGATAGCCTAAATTTTTAACTAGCCAATTCAACCCCCCCTTCTTGGCTTTTCAACCATTTCAAAACTAACAATGTTGTTATGAGATATGATTGATTTTGAAATAAAATGTGGAATATAAGGGAATTTCATGGAGTAATTCTTTTGGTTGTAATGTAGTGTATGAAATAATTTATGGATTCAAGTAAGGTTACATCTTGACACTTTAATGATCATTCAAACTTATATATAGTAAAATGGTTCATGTGGTAAAAGTAGCATGAGTTCCTAGTATAAGGCAAGATAATGAATGACCTTAGATGATCATGGATTAACCTTGTGTGTGGTAGGATGAAATCCATTGGCAATGGTTGTGCAGAGCAGTAAAGACCACCACAAGTGCAAGTTCCTAGTGATTCCGATTTCATTACATGTATCCGAATAATTGAGTTAGAGTGTCTTTTGTGCTTAGTACTTGTTAGAGATATCATATATCTCCTAATTTTAATTCTATTGATGGATATATCATATATTTTATTCTCTTGTATTATTATCAAATATTCATGTACTATGATGATATATTAGGTTTTATTTTTTCTCTTATGTTATGGGATATTGTACTCTATATATTGGTCAAGTTTGCAATAGATCAATATGAAAACTATATTTTAGTTGCTTTTCATCAAACACCTATTGTGCATATTTTTCCTTCTTATAGCTTATACATATCTAATATGCTACCAGTGTCATTACCTTCTCTTCTCTGATATCTAACATGGTATCAGATGAGAAAAAAAATACCTTTCGCAATTTCTCATTTTTTATTGATTTCTTGCCATGGCGAATCCTACTTCATCCTCTGGTTCTCCCACAAACCCCGTGAAGGGACTGTTTTCTCACGATGTTGACTTTCTCACCGTCTCAACTTCTTAAGGTTCTCGAATTTCTTGAAGTTTCTCGTTTTTCTCAAGTTCTCGTTTTTCTCAAGTTCTCATTTTTTCTCAAGTTCTCGGTTTTTCGAAGTTCTTAGATTTCTCGTTCTCAGTTTTCTCAAGTTCTCGACTTTCTTGTTCTCAGCTTTCTCAAGTTTTCGGCCTTCTCAAACCAATCTCTCAAGGTTCTCGCGTTCTCAAGGTCCTCGCGTTCTCAAGGTCCTCGCATTCTCAAAATTCTCGCGTTCTAAAGATTCTTTTCATCCGGCTACTCTCCAAAAACTACTACTTTCAAGCTGGGCCTACATAAGCTTCATGTCCATCTTGAGAGGGGTGTTAGAGATATCTTATATCTCCTAATTTTAATTCTATTGTTGGAAATATCATATATTTTATTCTTTTGTATTATTATCAAATATTTATGTACTATAATGATATATTAGGTTTTACTTTTCTCCTTATATTATGGGATATTGTATTCTATATATTGAACAAGATTCCAATAGATGAATATGAAAACTATATTTTAATTACTTTTTGTCAAACACATCTTTTATATATTTTTTCTTCTCATAACTTATACATATCTAACTGTACTACATAATACTTATACACTTATATTGAGATAACTTAATTATTGTTTGATTAATTTAAATTCACTAGCTTAGTATTTTTTTTTTTAAAGAAAGAACTCCTTTTTTATATTCATAATTTTCCTTTGAGTTGTTTGTGCCTTATATATCATATTTTTTATTTTTATTTTGAATAACTCTTTTTTATTTTTCTTTATATTAAAATATATGATATTTTTTTAATAGTATTTTTTTTACTAAATAGGACGTTAGAAAAAACTTAATTGAAAAAAAAAACTTACTTAAATAATTTCTCCACCAGACTAAATGGCTAATTTAATCTTTATCCTGTATATCTAATTTTAATATAACTTTAGCTGTTCTAAATGTTTATTATTTTCAAAATATATTTTATATATATAACAAAAATTGAAATAATAAGATAGATAATAGATTAATTTTATTTGACCTGTTTTTTGTAAGGCCCATTAAAATGTCATATTTCTTTCTGCCCTAAATTAAAGGGCTGCCCCATGTGAGTTGGGTCTAAGGGCTGGCCCAAGGGGAACCAGACCCTAAGTCTGCCTTAACTCACACTTTCCTCTCACTTTGCTGAAACAGATTTCCTAACTCCTTGAGCAGCCATCACCCTCTCCGCTAGGGTTCAGTCTTGGGCCTCTATCGCACTTGTTCGAGCCAGTTTCGTTCCACGTAAGTTACCTCTCATCCCATACCTCTCTTGTTTAGCACAGTTGCTTCGAGTTCCAACTAGGGTCATACTGAGTAGCTTCGTGTCTCTTTGTTCTTGTGTTTCTAGCTCACTGAACTGCTCTAGGAGCTACTATGTTTCTCTGTTCGCACCCAAGAACCCATTTGTTAGCCCTTTTCCAGGTAAGGGAAGCTAGGGTTCACCCTTTTGTTGTGTGTATTCGGTTTATGCTACTGTTTTATAGTTATAACATGCTTGGTGTGCTAATACGAATGTGTGAACGACATTATTGAACCATGTGTGGGCTGTTGTATGCTTGTACACGCGAGAATAGTGGTGAACTCTGGTTTTCTCGCCCAAGTGAGCATGTCTCGCCTAGGCGAGATCAACAAAGGCTCGCCCAAGCTGCTTCACGCGAGCAGTCACTCAAGCGAGATGGGTCTCACCTAAGCGAGATCCCGCATGAGGCTACTGTTCCCCTTTTCGAGCCCTCGCCTAGGCGAAGGGGGCTCGCCTGAGCGAGAGCCTCTCGCCTGAGCGAGACCCTTCAGCCTGAGCGAGGAGTTGGGCGAGGGCAGTGTGGTGCTTGGTTGTTTATTGTTCTTGGATGATTGGTACTTGGTTGGGTGTGATTGTTATGATGAAAAACATGTGATGAACTGCTATATATGAGTGATATGATTATGGACGGTGAATGATGGGTATGGTATGAACTTGGCATGTAAACTAAATGAGATGGTTGGTGTTAAAGTGGCATGAACTAAGATCCTATAACTATGGTTTGAGAGAAAAGGATGGGTATGGAACCACTGAGAAAGAAATGAAATAGGTGAATTATCAAGAGCTAGTATGTGATGTATATGTATATGTGTGATAACTCTTTCTTGATTCGTCTGGTATGCTTGGTCCGTGTCAGTACGTAATACCTTGGAAATCTCTAGGTGGGATTTCAGGGTCGTGCTTCAGTGGTTGGGACGTAATTCCATGACCCCTATTAGTGGGTGTCCATGGTGGTGCCCCATCTATATAACTTGGTAATGATTCAAGGTAAGGATTGCATCCTGACACTCTAAGGCGTCAGTTAGTCTCACTTAGAGCAGACTGACTCCTGTGGTGAAAGTAGTAGGAGGCCTGGAACTCATTAAGGGCTAACCTTGTGTGTGAGGGAATTGATTCATTGTAATACTTGTAACACATAGCTCGGGGGTGAGCAGCTCGGGGATGAGCAGAGGTATCCACCACAAGTGCAAGCATCCGCTGAATCCGATCAAGTTATATGTATCCGGATGAGTCGAGTCGAGTCTTAGTGTATTGAATTGAGGAGTCATAACATGCTTGGATGATGTGTGTATAATTGACTGCGAAAGAATATCTAATTGCATGATAAAACCACTTTTGGCTCTAGCTTACCCTTCTGTTTTGTTGTGTGTCCTGTTGTGTGGCTCTCTCTCTTTTACGATGATCAACTTGTTAACGTGAGCAGATGCGAGGAACACCCATGGTCAACAAGGAGGTGATGGTTCTACTGCTTAGCCTTTGGATTGACTTCTGCTTTTGGGCTTTTCATTTGGGGCTAAGGCCCATGTATTGTTTTCTTTGCGAATTTGTTTAAGTCATTATCACTTTCTTACCTTACCTTGTACCTGGCATTGTGGTGTGCCTCTTTTGTTCGTCCTTTAAGTAATTGAGATATCTGTAGGACTAGCGTTATACTCTTTTATTCTCGCTTCTTATATTATACTGTATGACATATCCTTTATTTAGCTTCATTAAATAAATAGAGTGTTACATTTTTTTTTTAGATAAAATTAACGCAGAGTGGATTATAAATTTTGATATCATCACTGAGTTTTTCATCAATTTTTATTTTTATTAACTTTATTTTTATTAATATTTATTAAAAATACACTTAATTTTATATATAAATTTTAATTAGTTAATATTTTAAATTAAATATCTATTATTTTTATATATTATTTTATTTGAATTATTAATTAAATTTAATTATAAATTTAATAATTTAAATTATAATATTATTATAAATTTATATTATTCAAACTAGTGAAATTTTACATGTACGAGTACTCACACTTTTATAAATTATAAATTAAAATATGTATAGTTTTATTATTTTTATGAGTAATCAATTAAAAAGTAGGAAGAAACAATAAATTATATATATATATATATATATATATATATATATATATATATATATATATATATATATATATATATATATATAATTCTTAAACACTAAACTAATTGACGTGTTTAATTGTGATGAAATCTGCACCTAATAATATTATGTCATGCTGCTTATAAAACATATAACCCTAACTGAGAAAAAAAAGAAAAAAAAACCCTAACTGAGAAAAAAAGGAAAAAAAAATTATCTCTGCAAAAAAATATTCTGATAGTCAGGGAGTTGGATACTTGAGAGAGCATACTTTCTCATGTAGGGGCACCACACCCAAACAAAACACTGTGATACTTATCATCTTAGAACAAAATTTATTATTATCATTATTATTTATAAAAAATAATGATAATAATTTTACAGTGAGAAACAGCGAAGACAATTTGAAACCTTATCCGTCACTACTTAAAAGTGTGAAATTGCCGCTCTGTCCCTGTTCGGTTCCTCTTGTCCTCTTCCTTTCAATTTTCTTTTCAAATTTAAAAAATAATTGACACGTGGTGTTTCAGGAATTCATCAAGTGTCCCTCTATATCCTCTGTGCTTCTCTCCTCATAAATCCTATTTCTCTACTATCATTGCCATTAAGATTTCTTACCATTTTATTCATACATTTTTCCAACAAATTGTAGGTAGGATAAATTGTGCCTGTAACTTATTCAAATGGCTTTCTATAATGAATATTTTCATTTAAATTGAGAATATAATTGCATACATTTCAAAATTTCTTTGAAAATGAGCATGAAAAAGGATTAATTAAATATCCTTCTGCAGAAAATAACTTTGAAGTTGACTTATGTGTAAGACCAAAATTATCTATTTTTAACTCTCTTCTAATGATATTAATTATAATAATGAAAGATTATGAACGTGGTCATTTAGGATAAATTTTGAACCTTTAATTGAGTTTGGTTGTCCTGACCACCTGTGATATTTTCAATTTACCATATTGGATAAAAAGGTTTTATAATTAAATATTAATATAATAGAGTGACTTACTACTTATAAAGTTTAGCTCCACTTGTTTAATTTTCATTTATTCCACTGTTCGGTTTATAAATAGAAAAAAAATATTTTTCTTAAATTTGGACTAGTTTTATTTATTTATTTGTCTTTAAAATATGATAATTTTAATTAATGTCAAATATGTAGTCTTACCATTATTGATAAAGAAAATACTAAAAGAATTAGTAAAATTCAATATATTAGATTATCTTCATGAGATGCATGAATTTATTTACTTCTATGAATGAGTACATACATTGACACCATTATTATTTTATTTCAAATATAAATATATAATTATTTTTAAATATTTTTTAAAAATTAAGCAAAATTTTAAAAGGAAAATATAATAAAGTGAAATTTTGTTATGATAATATTCATCAATAGAAAATGTTAAACGAATTTCAATTTATGAAATGCATAATTTATTATCATTGTGGTTCTTAAACTTTGTTAACTTCTTATAATTAGTTTTATAATCTTAACAAAATAGAAGATGAGACTAAGATAACTGTTAGCTAATTAAGTTATTTTAAGAATTACTATAATATAGTCCCACCAAGTGAAGAAGGAAATAGGATTCTTATTTTAATATTGATATACATATTTTTTTAAAGTAATGTTTCTTGGATAAGCACTGGATCCGGGTCCACCAGTGATGTGGCACGTAATTCGATGTGACATCCAGCTGTCCACAGCACTGGGCCGGGGCTCCGAATTCGAAGCTCCATTTTTCCACTTGAAGGTTATCCTCTCATACCATACTCAGCCAATCACACTTTCTCACATCACCAACATCAATGAGTCTATATGACGTGGCCATTTTTTACTGGGTCCAGAAAAGGCTCACGCTATTTTCGGTGTATCAGAGTGCCACACCCATGTTGGGGACATAAGATTAGGATGACATATATTAGTATCAAAACAGCAAGGAATCTCAATGCAGAGATGAACGGTTAGGAATATGCCACGTGTACAGAAGATATAGAACCCAATGAATACGCGAAACGTGGCGTGACCTACGAGCTTTGCAGCTAATTTCAGACAACCCTCGCAGGTGGGTCCCACACGAAACATAATCCTCGGTGACGGACTTGCCGAAGGACAAAGGATAAGGACGAACTCATGAGACATTGCATGCTACTTTCCGCACATAGGGCAAACGGTGTACGACGAATTGAGAAACGTTGATTTTGATTACTTGAAAGTCCTGTGTAATGATCGAAGGGTGGGGAAGTTTCCATTTTTGATTGATGGGGTTTTAAGAGAAAAAGAAGTTGTTTTTAGTGGTTGACCCACGAAAACAAGTGAGCTTCCAAAAGTATCACACTGTTGCATGCTGTCTAGGCTCAGTGGAAAGAGATATCATGGGGTTGGGTGGCCATTGTGGATCAGTGAGAAAGCTCTTCCAAAAGATAATTCAAGATTTTTTCTCTTTATTTTCTTTGTAATTTATATTATTATTACTACTACTATCATTTTTTATTTTCTTTTTCTTTTATTCTACAAGGAGAAGGTTTATTTTTCTTGAATGGAGTGGATTGTGGATTATGGATGTGGATTCTAAATTTTTTACATTCACCGAATGAAAGTGAAATTGGAATTCAGGACTCAGCCAAACTGGTAATTTTCTTGAACTGTTAGTTAATTCCATTTGAGTTCCTTGTTTTTATCTTTCGTTTGCTCATTTGGTCTTTTAGGCCATCTGGTTCTGACTTCCAAGTTCAGTCCATTTATGACATCAATCTCTGGAGGGTTGTTTGGTTGCTGTTTCTTGTTGTAGCTGTTTATGTGATCTGAATCTATTCCATTCCTTTTGTTCTCTCTCTTTCTCTCTCTCTCCTTCTCTCTCTCTCTCACACACACACATACACTTGGATTGCTAGTTAACTACATGTTTCATCTGCCCCTTGTTTTGATCCCTTTCTCCAAGCTCGTCTTCAGACAAGTTCTGCACTCTCCTTTGATGCCCTTCATTGTTACTCATCACAGATTCACCACCTCCACCTCTTGCCATTTCATGCTTTGCAATTTCTCTTTCACCCAATTCAGGACCAGTATTAGTTGACCCAGAACTCAAAACGAAATCTTTTTGAGTTGGTGGCTCACCCCCACACTCTTCTGTTCTTCATCCATTTGGTTTATGTGGGTTTGCAAACCCTTTTCGGTTAAACGTTATTTGGGCCTTGTTTGTGGCATGAATATTGGTGGCTATTGAGGATTACCTTGGATGGAACTTGTTGATTATGTGGGTATTTAGTGTATTTGGAGACCCTGTGAGTTAGCTTGTGAGCGATTACAAGGCTATACAATACAAGGATGGTGTCAAAATCCTATTCAAACCTATTGGAGTTGGCCTCGGGAGAGGCTCCTTCATTTGGGTACATGAACAGGAGAATTCCAAGAATTATGACCGTGGCTGGGTTGATATCAGATGTTGATGACGACCCAGTGGATAGTGTGTGCTCTGATCCGTCGTCGTCGGCGACGCACCGTGACCGGATAATCATGGTGGCTAATCAGCTTCCCATAAGGGCTCAGAGGAGGCCAGATGGGAATAGGAGTTGTTGGTGTTTTGAGTGGGATGAGAATGCCCTTCTTCAGCTCAAAGATGGGTTAGGGGATGATGATTTAGAGGTTATTTACGTTGGATGTCTTAAGGAGGAGGTGCATCCAAGTGAACAAGACGAGGTTTCGCAGACACTTCTTGAGACCTTCAAGTGTGTTCCAACTTTTCTTCCGGCTGACCAGTTCTCCAAGTTCTATCATGGTTTCTGCAAGCAGCAATTGTGGCCACTGTTTCATTACATGTTGCCCTTGTCACCAGAACTTGGTGGCAGGTTTAACAGGTCACTGTGGCAGGCTTATGTGTCGGTTAATAAAATTTTTGCAGATAGAATCATGGAAGTTATCAACCCTGAAGATGACTATGTGTGGATACATGATTATCATCTGATGGTGTTGCCAACTTTCTTGAGGAAGAGGTTCAACAGGGTGAAATTGGGGTTCTTCCTTCACAGCCCTTTCCCTTCATCAGAGATATACAAGACATTGCCTGTTAGGGAGGAGATCTTGAGAGCCCTCCTTAATTCGGATTTGATAGGCTTCCACACTTTTGATTATGCTCGCCATTTCCTCTCCTGTTGCAGCCGGATGCTAGGCCTTACCTACGAATCAAAGAGAGGTTATATTGGGATTGAGTACTATGGTAGGACTATTAGTATCAAAATTCTTCCTGTTGGTATTCACATGGGTCAGCTTCAATCTGTTTTGAAGATGCCTCAGACTGAGGACAAAGTTTGTGAGCTGATCAAACAGTTTTCTGATCAGGGAAGGACATTGTTGCTTGGGGTGGATGACATGGATATTTTCAAGGGAATAAGTTTGAAGCTATTGGCCATGGAGCAGCTTCTCATTCAGCACCCTGAGTATCAGGGAAAGGTAGTGCTGGTGCAGATAGCCAATCCTGCTAGGGGACGGGGGAAGGATGTGAAAGAAGTGCAGGCAGAGACAAAGGCCACAGTTAAACGGATTAACGAAACATTTGGGAAACCAGGGTATGATCCTGTGATTCTGATAGAGGAGCCTCTCAAGTTTTATGAGAGAGTTGCTTACTATGTTGTTGCAGAGTGTTGTTTAGTAACTGCAGTAAGGGATGGAATGAATCTCATACCGTATGAATATATCATCAGTCGTCAGGGAAATGAAATGTTGGATAGAGTTTTGGGTCTAGCTTCCTCTCCTAGGAAGAAAAGCATGCTGGTTGTGTCTGAATTCATTGGTTGTTCCCCATCTTTGAGTGGAGCAATCAGAGTGAACCCGTGGAACATTGATGCAGTAGCCGATGCAATGGACACTGCTCTTGAAATGGCTGATTCAGAGAAGGAGCTTAGGCATGAGAAGCATTATAGATATGTTAGTACTCATGATGTTGGGTACTGGGCTAGAAGCTTCTTGCAAGATTTGGAAAGGACTTGTCGTGATCATGTGAGACGAAGGTGGTGGGGGATTGGGTTTGGATTAAGCTTTAGAGTTGTTGCACTTGATCCAAACTTCAAGAAGCTCTCAATGGAGCACATAGTTTCAGCATACAAGAGGACAACAACTAGAGCAATCCTTCTTGACTATGATGGTACACTGATGCCTCAATCATCCACAATTGATAAGAGTCCAAGCAGTAAATCCATTGAAATCCTTAGTAGTTTGTGTAGAGATAAGAACAACATGGTTTTCCTTGTTAGTGCAAGAAGCCGAAAGATGCTTTCAGAATGGTTTTCTTCTTGTGAGAATCTGGGAGTTGCAGCTGAGCACGGTTACTTTCTTAGGTAAATCACTTATTCTTGTTGCCTCTTGAACATTGGTGCTTTCTTTAGGTATAGTTACAAGTTAACATCGCTTTCTATATTATGTATGGTTTCAGAATGAGGCGAGATGAAGAGTGGGAAACACATGTTGCAGCAACAGACTGTAGTTGGAAACAGATTGCAGAACCTGTGATGAAACTTTATACTGAAACAACTGATGGATCCACCATTGAAGACAAGGAGACTGCACTTGTTTGGTGCTATGAGGATGCAGATCCAGACTTTGGATCATGCCAAGCTAAGGAACTTCTTGATCACCTTGAGAGTGTGCTTGCAAATGAACCAGTAACAGTCAAGAGTGGCCAGAATAATGTAGAGGTTAAACCACAGGTGTGTACAACAATATTCTCTAGGAAAGAGTTGTTTTGGTACATTCAATATATTTCTTGGATATTGATATCAGTGGCAGCTTCATCAAGATACTAGTTAGTGTATTAAATTTCTTTCACCTGTTTTTGTTAAGTAACATAAAAGGAAACATAGTGAATGTAGATCCAGTCTTGGTTCACTTTTTGCTTTGTGGTTCTGTTTTAGAGAAATTCCAAGTGTTTTCTAATAAGTAGATGTGGTGATGCAGGGTGTGAGCAAGGGACTAGTGGCCAAACGGCTACTCTCTGCCATGCAAGAAAATGGAATGTACCCTGATTTTGTTCTGTGCATAGGAGATGATAGGTCTGATGAAGACATGTTTGAGGTGATCACCAGCTCGATGGGCGGGCCGATCGCCCCACGGGCCGAAGTTTTCGCCTGCACCGTATGCCGAAAACCCAGTAAGGCTAAGTACTATCTGGATGACACAACTGAAATAGTGAGATTGCTCCAAGGCTTAGCCTGTGTTTCAGAGCAAGTAGTTTCATTTTCTTCAGAGCAAATAGTTTGTTAAGGTGGTGATATGGTGATGGTGAGAGGTATTATTATTAATGTTATTACTGTTATTGTGCTTGCTTTACTTTGTCAATGAGAATGTAGGCTCAGTTGTGCTGCTCTTGAATCTTAATATATATTATATAAATATATACACACACAACTAATGTTATTGGTTTCTTTGATATTTCCATGTAAATTATCCTAGTTTTTACTGAGAGAAGTTCTGTATCGGATTCTGCTCCTTGAAATACTTGATTTCTATCAGGAAAACTTGTACATATAGTTGGTTCTTTTCAAACCATGAACTCTTTGTTGTTAATTTCCTTTCAACCTTTGATGCTGGCATGTGAACTTGAAGCTGTGAAATAGTATTGGCAAGAGAATGTTATACTTTTCATATAAACATTTACTTCTGATGTAAAATTAAAGTAACTTACACATTTGTCATAACAGTGAAAATCAACTATTCATTTATTAAAGTATAAATGAAAATGGGTACAGAAGGAAACCTTGAATCAAAAAGAATTATTGTATTGTTTTGGGTGTAGGAATGAAGTTGTAATTTTTTTTCCTTTTACTTTTTATGTTTAATTAAAAGTTACAATTGCAATAACAAGTTGTTTTTATCATTGTTAAATTACATTTCCTTCTTTCTCTTACTTGAAGTTTGAGACTTTTAGAGGATCAACACTTCTCTGATGTGCCTAATTATGGCCAAATTTTCTTGAAGTATTCATAGTGGTTGAATCTAGAGGAGTTACTTGAAGTTTTAGAACATTGTTTGTCTCATTTTTTTGGTGCAAGTGTTTGTCTCATTTGTATGTTGGACCACTTAATAAACAAGGTAAGATATTATTGATTCATGAACTTAAGGGACAAGGATTTTGTTATTAATGTTTTTTAAAGTAAGGTATTAGGTATAAATTTGTGAACAGAAAAAAAAATATACATGAAGAATTTCTTTTCTTAAATACATACACACACATATATA
>Ga0209589_1006070_pt1 | contig 20177 bp, 9 predicted proteins | sample CowpeawhiteBW_FD_187525 | JGI IMG/M metagenome (GOLD analysis project Ga0209589, IMG submission 187525) | Root nodule microbial communities of legume samples collected from California USA - Cow pea white BW (SPAdes) (version 2) | ecosystem: Host-associated > Plants > Roots > Nodule | place: USA... | reverse complement strand
AGTTATCCACCAAGTTGGTTACTTCAATTACTAGTCAGAATATTTGAAGAGAATATCTCAAAGATATTGAGTTTCGGAAGATTAAGATATATATATATATATATATATATATATATATATATCAAAGATATTCCTGTATCGATCAAGTTCAAAGTTGCAGGTCCAATCAAATTTGAAAAATCTATAAATAAGGGGCTTGACAGAGGTGAAAAACAACATCCCTTTTGGGAACCTCCCCTTTGGGGGAGAGAGGAAAAAATAAACACACTTGGAGAGAAAGAAACCTTAATTATATACTCTTGACGGTAGAAGGGCATTTTAAAGGCTAGAGGCATTCAATTTCATCATCATTCTAGTATTTAATATGTCAAGAGTAGCTAACTCCCTCATTCATGGGAGTTAAGTTAATGTATTCTTAATTATCTGTGGATTCATCATTCAATACAGTTCTTTTCCATAAAATCTTGTGTTTTATTCTTAATTTTGCACATATGGAAAATGATATGTTGACATCCACTTTTTGACAACTTATCTCACAACCTTACGTGGTTTTTACACTACATTTATTTATTTATTTATTTATTTTTGAAGTTTCATTTTGGCAAGGGAGGCAGAAGTGGTTTGAAAGAAATGTTTCTTTGAAAGAAAGCGGGAGGTAGAAAGGCAAAGTGTGAGCATTATGTTCTTCAACTAGTTTTCGTCATCTTTAATTGTCGTTCTTCGTCTTCAAACTCGCATCATCTTCTTCAACCAGTCTTGGTCGTCGTTAACCTTTGTTCTTCTTCAATATAGTGTTCTTCATCAATTTCTCTTATTGAAACTTGTTTTCTTGAAACCCCTTTTGTTGAAACCACTATTCTTCTTCAATACAATGTTCTTCTTCATTTGTGCAAAATTTTTATTTTGTTATCAGTTGTGTTCGTAGGTAACAAAAACAACAAAATTAGAAAATTTATCATTAGTGAATTTTGTAGTAATTTGTGTTTAGTTGTTAACAAGTTTGTATTTATTCTCATGTGTGAAAACTATCATACATTGTTAGTATTGTGTAACATTTTTAATTATGGATTAAATGTTATTCATTTATGAACTGATACTTTAGTAATTCACTGTCAATAATGATGTAGGATTATCTTGTTCCTTTTTAAGATTCATGAATATGGTGTGTGTTGATTCAGAAAGCCAAGTGAAATTCCCACTAGACATTAAGAAAACAAGCTACCTAGATATGAAGGTTCCTTTCACAAGGCTCAAGAGAAGAGAAGATTGGATTGATTTAAAATAGAAAACACATTAGATAAACACATAAGCTAAGATGAAAACTGAACCAAAATGAGTGAAAGAAACATAAAAATGGCAAGTAAAAGAAAGGAAGAAAATGGAAGGATCACACCACTGCAAGGCTAGGCTTAAAGTCATGGCAACCTTGAAGATGAGTGGTGGATGCCACCACTTTCCAACGCAAGATAAGGCTTGAAAGAAATTCACTCCCTAAGGAAGAAAGCTCTCACAAAAGTTTAACACACAAAGATGTATAATTTCGCAAAATGTTCAACCCCTCTACAATTGTTAAAGGTCCCCTCAAATATAAAAGTTTAGGGGTCTCATACCAAAACAACAAAGTAGGAGGATTACATAATAAACCTACCATTTCTAGAAGGTAGGTCAACATAGGTGCACATAAGATGCTTCTAGAATGCATTCTTGGCCAAGCCATCTAGGTGTGGCTCAGAATGGCATCTCTTGAGTTGTGGCTTGGAATGGCATCTCTTGAGTTATGGCTCAGGATGACGGATGAACACGAGGAACCCTTGAGTTGTGGCTCGGGTTGGTGAGTGTTGCCGGTATGAGTGGGCATGTTGTGGCATGTACGGATGGGTCCAGATAGATTGCCTCCTCAGTATGTGGCTGACGAGTTTGGTAGTCTTGGGACATTATGAACTATGTTCGTATTGGGAACTCCACCTGGCGTTACAGAGTATGGTCTGTAGCTGGTTTCTCGCACATGCTCTACAAGTTGTGGCAAGATATCTTGAGATATTCATCTTAAGACGTAGATCATGGATGACATGGTGGTAGCCATGTGATATGGAATCAAAGGACGTAATTCCTTTAGTGTGTTTGTATGTATATATGTTTTATTTATATATTGTTTTAACTGTTAGCTCACCCTATCTGCTTATGTGTGGTGATGATCGTGTATGCGGTGCTAGTCTGGGAGAAAGATTTATCAGGGTTTTGATGATTTGACTATATTTTTGAATAAATTGTAAAATTTATTGGATATGTATATTTTATATGATTTTTTTTATATAAGCATGGATTTACGGTTATTCACAGTGTAATAAGGTTTTAAATTTCCCGCGTTTTTGGGAAATGAAATGAAATAAATGAGGTATATTTATTATGTGTTTATTTTATTATTTAAAATTTGTAATATCCAGACGGGATGTTACACAAGGGGTTCAAGAATGAAAACAAGAGTAAAAAAACAAAAAAAAAAAACACAAGATCAGTTTCCCGTACCTGATTCCGCAAGCTCTCCAAAGGGTCATGGCCTCTACATCCACTTTCAGCGTTTGTCTCTGTTCCTTGTTGCCTCGCCGTTTTCTCTCCTTTCTCACGAATAGAAACCTAGAGTATTTTCTCTCCCCTCCTAAAACCCTAACTTTTAGCATATAATCCTTTCATCCCTATTTTGATTCTATTAATATTCTAAAATTAAATCTATGATATTGGCCATTTTTATTATTCAAAAATATAAGGCAACAAAAGACGTTTCCATTCTTAAAAGGAAAAAGTGGCAACAATGATTTCAAAATAAATGAGAAGATAAAAATGACTTTTGTTTTTTGTGTGGGAGGCAGCAAGGGTTTCTGAACAAAAGCTAAAAGTGAATGTTGCGTTAAAATAGTATATACGTATACTACATACTGCAACCACATAAAAGAGAAAGAAAATAAAGGAAGAATCTTACAAAAGGAGGAGAAAGAAAAATATAGCAAAAGCTTTTTAAACATGCCAATCCTAAGCCATGAGGAATTGAACCCTACATTAGCTTGCACCTATTACACATGCACTAACGACCAAGCTATAAGCTTTCTCATGAAACTATACACACCAAGCTTTGGAACATATTGGAACCATGATTAAATTGATGAAGATGTGAAGATTTGATGTTTCACATGTTGTTTAAGCCTTGTCTGCGTGTGCTATATATGGATTAGTCATGAAGAAAACAAGTTTGAAGACTGGAGTTCCTATTGTAGGCCATTTAGCATTGTATAGATATCTAGGATCTTGTTTATGTCTTTTAATCTATTGAATTGTTTTTCAACAGGTTCAATGGCGTCTTTTAATCTGTTGAATGGCTTTTTAAGAGATTAAAATGTTTGTTGTAGTAGTTTTAATTGTTACATATTCAATCAGTTGATTTATTTTATAATCGACTGAATTCACTTAAGTTAAGTGAAATCAACCGATTGATTCGAAAATCAACCCATTGAATTTCATAACAGTTTGACTATAAGTTTTGTTTTTCTCAAAGGAGAGGTAACACTTACCATTTTGAGCACGAAAACAGTATGAAATTAGTGGAATACTCTTTCTTTCGTGATTATACACATGTGCAGCTGTTGAAAATTGGTCTTGGACCATTCTTAGAGCATTTTTCTTGGTTGTTCCACCACTCAGGTTTGATCTTGGAGGAAGAGGTTTGGTAGGCTAGGTTGTGCCACCACTGAGGTTTGATCTTTTTCAAGTTTCTAAGTTATTCCTGGTGGTTTTCCAAGTCTACAAGGGAAGTCTTTGTAAGAAAATATTTATTTAATATAAATTCAATTGAATGGATATTTATAGTAATTAATGTAGAGAGTTATGACAAGGAATAGTACTAACTCAAGTAGTTAAGAGTACTTGGTTGTATTGAAAGGATTGAGTTCGAATTTGGTATGGGCCCTTAGTGTGGTATTTTAATTATATAATTGTTTTGCATGTGGGCATGATTGTGTAGGGGGATAATATAATAATAAATGTGTAGGAATTGTCATGAAACATGTAATGGATTGTTAGTTATGCATATGATTGGTACTAGATGGTTGAGGGTTTGATTCTTGGCTAGTGCGAAATAATTTTCTTTTTACAATGAATCCTTTTGGCCATTTTGGGAGAGCTCAGAAAAACCTAGTTGTCTTAGAGAGAAGCTAGAGGGGTAGAAAAACCACCATGATAATGGCACATGAATGACAATTACTTTGTTTTTATTAATTTTCGTTTTTTAAATTTTAATGGGTTTTATTAGGTTGATAAATGAATAGTAGAGGGTGATCTTAGTGAGTTAACAGAAGGATTAGATTGTGGTTTGAGAGGACTAAGCTTTAGAGCACTGAAACTGGGAAAAGGAGAGCCTTGGGTGGCTAGGAGAAGGTCTTACAATAGAACCCAAGTTAGAGTGCAATTGGAGCAGGAAATCTAGGTTAGAGAAGCTACTATATGTGCTTATGTTAAATATAAACTAAAAAGAATTAAAAAAATTAAAAAAAATTAAAAAAACCACGAAGTGACACGCGACAGTCATTGTTCATGGGCGTTAATGATTTAAACGGTGTTAGCAAAAAGGGACCAAATTGAACAAAATTGACAAAAATTTGGGCCTATTTGAGCACAAAAACAAAATTAGGACTGATTTGACAAACTTGACAAAAATTGGGACCAAAAAGGTATTTTAACCTAAAAATAAATTGTAGTTATTATATAGATAGAGTGGAGTAGGGGCTATGAACGAATTTCATCTTATCTTCTACTACACCACTACCATCTTGCGTACTTACTTTGCAAATCATTCAATGTCCTGGGAGTACTCTTTCTATGTAGATCTAGGTTCATCCCTAATACACTAGAACCTAAGGACTCCAAACCCATTGTGATTTCTCAACTCCTGGTAGAATGATTCCTTGGTTTAATGTGCAAGACTCTCTCCTCCAGCATCCACTATAGTATGCCATCGAGCATCTAGTACATGTATGATGATTTGATTGGACCATAGTTTGAGACCTATTTCCCAACTTAATACAAACCAGTTAAATAGATGAGTGATCAAGTCATCATTAAGCATAAATCAAACCACAAACAATTGAATGAAAGCAAAGATAAATACCCAAGGAGTAAAAGTGAATAGAACATCTACACATAAGATTTACCCTAAGAACATCTCCCTCGTGCTTCACATACCCTATTATATCCTACTACGACATTGTGGAGCCTCCACTCAATGCTTGAAATGAGAACCCAAGGACTTTATTTATAGTTTGGGCGGTGCTCAGCCAACTTTTAGCACTCAACCATGCACCGCCTTAAGTGCTAAGCACATTTTCTTGTGGCTCAGCCATGCACCGCCTTAAGTGTTGAGCAAATTCTCCTGTGGCTCAACCATTCATCACTTTAAGTGTTAAGCACGTATCTCGTGGCTCAGCCCTGCACTACCTTAAGTGTTGAGCACCATTTTGTAGTGGCTCAACTCCAAAATTCATATTCTGGATCCTTCCTTGACCGCCTTACTGGACTCAACCGTGAATTTTAGGGCTCAACTGCTTCGTTTTTAATTCTTCTAGTAATTGTTGAAAAATCATAAAAAATTCATCAAGTTCATATTTTTCTTTTTTTTAGTACCTCATTCTGTAAGTATAAGCTAAAATGGGTTATTTACTTACAAAATGTGACCAATTAAAGCATGATAAGAGTCATGTTTATATGAAAACTTTATGCATTCTAGAACTTATCAATAATCTTGTAAACTTTGTAAATATTTTGAAATAGTGCAAAGTCAGGCTCAGATTTCCTTGAGAAACTGGATGTAGCTCAGATCTTAGTGAACCAGTCTAAAAATCTTATGCCTTGTGTTTGTCTCTAACTTTTCTCACTTGTTTTGTACTTTAAAGTTTAAAGAAATTTAGATTGAACCATCTTTTTGCCATTCTTGCATGTTCTAACATGATATGAAGCTTTGCTCATATTTGTTTTAAGCTTTCAAAAGTTACCTAAGTTTTTAATTAGCCAATTCAACGACCCCCTTCTTTGCATTTCAACCATTTCATTACGCATAGGTTCTCTTGTGAGGTTAGGCCTACTCTAAATAATGGTAGCTAGAGAAGACCACATGGGATGTTCTAGCCTTGACTTTATAGACAAGAATGATGGCATAAATAATTTTGGCAACATAACATTACTAATCTCAAAGTGGTTTTAAATTAGGGTAAATACCTTTATTTATAGGCTAAGGTGTCTCCAAAATTTGTCGACACAAAACTTGTAGGAATCCTCTCCAATCCTAGAATGACACATGGCCACTACTTTGTAAAAGCCTCTCTACTACGAATATGACACATAACAAATACCTATAGAAAATCCTCTCCATTAGGACCATGCCACATGGCCACTATTTTTAATATGGGATGCCCCCCACCCTTGTCCACCAAGCTTTGACAACCCATGGTCAACTCATTCTAGGTGCGAATCTTGGGTCAACTATAAGTGTTGATCCATAATACAAGGCCTAAATTATTCCTACAATATTAGAGATGATCCATGGTGGCCTAACAGAATAAGGGTTTTGCTTCACCTTTCTAGATGACTTTGGCACTTTTTGAATGTTTGGTCATGCTTGTAGTGATTGATCCCTTGACTGTGGGTTAGCCATCACGTGTCCATAATCGTTTTCTTTCTATTTCAATATCAACTAATTTATTTTTATAAAATAATAAAAAATTACGACAAAAGAAATATAATATTATCAAATATTCAATATTAAAATCAAGTATTATCATTTCTTTAATATAAAATATTTGGAAAGAAATAATAATTGCGTACATTTCAAATTAGAGTACTAACTAAAGTTTTATGAGAACAAAAAATTTATTAAATTTACTAACATTAATGAAATATTTAAATGAAAAACAAATATTTAAGAAAACAAATATTTAAATGAAAAAATAATTTAAATGTCTATTTACTTTCATTCTTTAAATTTTGGCGAAATCTCTTTTTTTTATACATTAATAAAAATTAAAAGACACTAGGTGAACAAAATAACACAAAGAACAAAGATTAAACTAATAATATTTGAAATTTAACACAAATCTCTCATCTTTTGAACTCTAATATATGTTGGATAGAGATAAAAAAGATTCATAAAAATCACCTTAAATTATTTTGTTATAGTAAATAAATTTTCTTTATACAATTGTGGTGATAAAATTATACTTATGATAATGACAAAAAAGAAATACAAAAATAGTATTATACATGATAAAAATAAATAACAAATAAAAATAATCAAATTTTATTTTAGAAACAATTTGATAGACCATTGAATGAAGTCAAACAAAGGAGAAGAAATTTTAATTAAGAGTATAATAAGATGAAAAATACATTATAGATTTAAGAAAACTTTTCAGATATGAAAGTAGTCGAACAATTGAGAGATAATAAAAATTATTTTACGAAAACAAAAGAGTTATTTAAATGAAACAAAAATTTATAATAAGAGAATAATGAAGATAAGTTTTTTTTTTACCTAGTAAATGAAAGTTTTATACTATTAACACTTAAAATAGTTAAACATTCTCATGTGAAAAAAATAAACAATAAATAAACATATTAAAAAAATAATAGAAATATTTAAATATACGACATAATATATATATATATATATATATATATATATATATATATATATATATAAGGTTCTTAATAGACTATGAGTAATTTATTAATGGTTAAATCATTTTATTGGTTAACATTTTTGTAGAAAAATTTTAAATCAGTCCCTCTTTTTATAGTTGTCTGCTCCTATTTTGGAAAATTTGTTGCAATCAGGTCTTTTTTGTTAATAATGTCATTTCCATTGATAATGCACTAACAAGTGTTAATTGATGTGCCATGTAAGATCTAGGAAAAATAATTATCATTTCAAAGTGGTAATATGGTGTGAAGAGTAGTAATTAAATTAATAGTTAATGACATAAACAAGGATAAAAGGTAGCATAATTGGTTAAAGAATTAACTATAGGTTAATGGTGATAGCTTCAATTCCTAATGTGTACATTTGAAATGGTTATATTTTAAATATTTTTTAATAATTGATTTGCAAGTGTTTATGTGTGACTTATAATTATTTATTATTTATTTGGCATTTTTTTAGGGTATTATTGTAATGTTCGTTATGCATTTGATTGTTAAGAAAATTGGGATAGTTGATATGGTCACATAGGAAATAATAGCTCATCAAGGTGAATTAAGTGCAAAAATAATTATTTAGAATTTAAATTTTAATTATTTTATAATGAAAAAATTTGAAAAGGTAGTTAGAATTATTTTTATTTTGGTGCAACCATTAATTGAATTATTTAATTATTTTAAAATGGTTATATTTTAAATATTGTTTTAGCAATTGATTTGGAAGTGTTTATGTGTGACTTATAATTTTATAATTATTTGGCATGTTTTATTGTGAGGGTATTATTGTAATGTTCGTTATGCATTTGGTTGTTAAGAAAATTGAGATAGTTGATATGCTAATAGGCATAGAAAATAATAGTCCATCAAGGTGAATTAAGTGCCAAAATAAATATTAGGAATTTAATTTTTAATTATTTTATATATAAGAAAAACTGAAAGGGTGGTTAGAATTATTTTTATTTTGGTGCAATCATTAATTGAGTTATTTTATTATTTTAAAATAGATTATTCAAAAGGGAAATTAAGTTAGAAAAATAATTTTAGAGGAGATAGGATAGAAGGGTTTTTTTTTTTCAGCCAAGTTAAGAATTGGCATGTGAGATGTGGTAGAGCAACATATAATTCTTAGAAAAAGTGAGTAGAAAAATTTTATGAGTGCAAGAGAAGGGAAAAAGGAGAAGGACACTCTGGGAAAAATAGATTTCTCTATTGTAAGGAAGAATCTTAGTTCAAGAGTATTTCACATAAGGGGAGTTTAACCTTTCTTCTTATTCTTTTATGGTTGATTGCATCGAAATATTTTGAAGTGAGATAATGGAATTCTAAGAGAAACTATTTTTTCCTCTATAAAATGGTTGAAGTTGGGATGTAAGATGTATTATTATTGATGAGTGTAACATCCCTACTTTTAATAAACTGTATTATTTATTGTAAATAAAACACTTAAAAAGTCTTCTATTTTTACTAATGTTTTGTATTTTATTATGATGTAGTTTAAACATTAAAAATATATTTTATCATGATGTAGTTTTTACTTATTGAAAATAACAACAAAAAGAAAATAAAACTAATAAAAAATATGTATGTATATATATATATATAAAATATTAGGTAAAAATATATTAATTAAAATATTGTTAAATAGGTGTGTGTATTAAAAAAAATCTTCTAAAGAGATGAGAAGATAAGGAGAAAAGATAAGAAGAAGAAAAAAATAGAGAAGATAAAAGAAAAGAAAAAAGGAAAGAAAGAAGAAGATAAGCTAAAGAGATAAGCTAAAGAAAGAAAAGAAAAGTAGTGATGATTGAAAAAAATGAGCACATGCATGGCTTATATATATATAGATATGAAATGAAGGAAGAAGTTATGTAAGAAAGTGAGAAAGTGAGAAAAAAAGGAGAGAGAGAGAGAAAGAAAATGAGGGAAAGAAAGAAAATAGAGAAAGAGAAAATAGAGAGAGAAAGTTTGGAGCAAAAGATTCAAAGAGATCCTTGCCCTTCAATAAACAAGGTAAGGGGAGTGAAGTTAAGCTCTTTTTATATTAATCTTGATAAAATCATGGGTGTTATATTAATCTTTTATTTATTTTATATCATATATTATTCTACTTACTTCCATTTAACTTATTTTCATTTATTATCCTCTTATATTTATATTATTTAGTCAGTATCCAGTTATGCCCTGATTCGGTTTATCTCCAGTTATGCATTAGTTCTGTTTATTTGTTTTATTTAATTTATCTTTATTGCACTGATACTATTTATTTATTTTATTTTATTTATATCTAGTTATGCACTGGTCCTATATACTTATTTAATTTAATTTATCTCCAGTTATTAAGTGGTCCTTTTTATTTATTTAATTTATCTCCAGTTACGCACTGGTCTTGTTTATTTATTTTATTTAATATATCTTCAGTTACGCACTAGTCCTGTTTAATTTATATTTTTGTTATTATATTTTTTATAACATTCTAATCCTTATCTAGTTATTTATTTAAATTTCTTTCTTTGATTCTTATTTTATCATTATTTTATAATTAAAAAAATAAAGTAAAAGTAAATATTATTTTATTCAGTGAGCTTGGATAGAAGAAATTACATGAACATTTTATTGTTATTTTATATTCTTTGTGTAGTTTATACAATGATATGATTTGATAGTCATCACATTTTATGACCTTTGAAAATATCCAAGAGTATGTCAATTAAGTAGGAGTTAAGTCTAGTTTCAATAAGTTGTGATTAAGCTAGTGTCAAAGTGTTTGTATTTGGGAAGTCACCGTTTCGTACATTACGGGATGAAAGGTAGGGACCATGGTGGGGTCTAAGGAAGTTATACCAAGTATGTGAATATTTGGATAGTTTAGAATAGCGCATCAGACTAGGATATTCATAGGCCAAACCTGGGACTATTCGATACCTGCTCGGCATCGCCAAGGTTAGGTAGTGAGTATATATCTCTTTTATGTGCCTATAAATGACTAATATTCTTGAGAAAGAAATAATTATGATTGTACCAATGTTTTAAGAGAAATACTGAATTACCTAATCACTTCCTAAAGTAACTTTTCATGTTCATAATGGACCATCAGAAGTGGAATATGGATCCATATGTCTAGTATTACGAGATCTAGTTTTGTGGTTGTAGGTCCAATTATATGCCCGCAGTGTCTCTATTGTTTGTTGAGTTTATTAAGATTGATATTTAAGGCTTATAAAGACCTAATTCCTTTCATATTCTTCTTTTATATGTACCTATTGCATGAGTATAAGGGGAACCTGCTCAATGAGAGTTGTACGAGATATTATTGGTGGATCTTCTGAAGATTGACTCGTGGATAATTTATATTAATATCTTGAGGAGATATTTAAAATATAGATCATCTTCTATTCTGATGTAGAATTCTTATTATTATACAAATACATATTTTTGTAATATTTCATGAACAATTATAGAGATGTAAACTATTGATATATATATATATATATATATATATATATATATATATGGATATGAAGTTAAGTTATTTTTAGTGTCTTCTCAAGGAAAATCTTATTGTACAAAAAAAATAATAAGAATTTAAATATTAGTTAATGCTGTTAGTGTAAGATCCGCGAAATTTAATTAATTAAATAATTAATTAATTAATAAATGTGGGTGGTAGGAGCCTTTATGGAATTAATTAATTTGTATGATTGGAAACGTACTAGCTCAAGTGGTTGAGAGTATTTAGTTGTATTGAAAGGACTTGGGTTTGAGTCCTATGTGTGCTAATTGTGTGTTATTTAATTGTTATTATTTTAATAATAAGCTTGATCGTGATGAGTGATAATATAATCCCAGAATTATAGGAATTATCATGAAACATGAATTGGTTGAATGATTGTGCATTGATTTGACATTTGTATGGTTGGGGGTTTGAACCCAGGCTTATGCAAAATAACTTTCTTTTTGCCAAAATTTCTTTTGGAATGAATGTGAAAGGCTAAAAACCCTAGCTGACAAAGGGATAGCCAAGAGGGGCTGGAAAAACAACCATTAATATACCTTGAATGACAATTAGGTTAAACTTAATGCAAATTTTCGTTTTTCCTTCCATCATTGCTAATTAAGGCAAAATTTAGTTAGAATTAAGGGTGAGAAAGTGGGTTTTTGCTAAGGCCGCCATTGGTACATATTGAGAGAGTGAATCAAAGTGCAAAGAGAGAGAGAAGTGAGAGTTGAGAAGGAGTCTTGAAAGAGGAATCACAAGTTAAGGCTAATTGAGATCAATGACTCAAAGATTTGTGCACTTTTGGAGCAAGGAATCCAGGTTAGGGGTGTTGAATTCGTATTTTATAGCAAATATAATAATTACATGAATTGCATGAACTGTATAGATATTTTACTGTGTTGTTCTGGACTCTGTTCTGGACTCCGTTCTGAATTTCTGGGAATTTTCCAGAAATCGCCTAGCGGCGTTGAAGGTCTGCCAGGTGACGCATGCCATTGTTTGGAGGTTTCTGCATTTTTGGCAGAAACCGCCTAACGGCAAGAACTGTCTGCCAGGCGACTCATCCTGCATAACCAGTTTTCTGGGTTTTCTATGAACAGTCTCGTGGTGATGAACACTCACCAGGCGACGCAAGTCAAATTTGACTCGATTTTGGGTTTTTCTGTGTTCTGGGTTACTTCTAATCAGTGGAAAATGGGCTTTAATCATGTATGGATTAAAGGGAAGGGATTAATGGTGAAATTATGTGGTGATAAGAGGAAATTGGATGATTTTGGTATGAACTTGTTTTAGAGTTGAGTAATTGGGGATTTTGAATTCAGGGATTGATTGTAGTTGAGTTGGATTAGAAATTGTTCATTTTATGTTAAATTGATCAACCATTATAGTGGGTGGGAGTTTGGCGTGATAAATTGATGAAAGGTGAGAAGGGAAATTTGGGTTTTTAGCAAGTGCAATAGAATCTGGGATTTTTCCCAGAACTGATGCACCGCTTGGTGGGATATAAAGTGTCGTCAAGCGATAGCGCGATCTTAAGAGGAGATTTTGGATTTATGGGTGTGATTGGCTCGAATTGGGTTCAAGAGTAAGTTGTGGGATAGAACGATTATGGGAAAATAGTAAAGAGATAGATGTTGAATAGTTGGGTGCGGGGAATAAGCATAATGAGATGGAAATTAAAAGTACGGAATGGAATATTGGTGATGTAACTAGTGTTAAGGTTTAAATGGTAAAATGTTGCAATGGCGAGATAAGTTCATGATTGGCAGAGTGTTTCTCTTGTTAGTTTAACTTGTAAGCAAGTTGATCATAACTATGAGTGGATAACTATTTGGTACATTAAGGGATAAGGTAGTGGGATATGACAGACCTTGTGAAATGGATGGACTATTTAGGATTATGACAGAAAATAGGTACTCTTGGGGCACTGGAAAATGAGTTTATGAGGTAGTAGCAATTAATTGAATTATATCATTAGATTGGTTTAGGGAAGTGAATTCTTGGGAATTAGTGAATCTTAAAAGAGTAATAGGAACATTGGTGAGAAGCTAGATCGGGGAGAATTGATGCAATTATCCTAGTAGATATCACTGCAAGTTTTGATGCTTAAATTATAGGTTGTAATTTGTTCTGGGTGATTAAAAACCAATACTGCGCCAGTATTGGTGTAGCGCCTGGCAGTATTGTTTGACCATCAGGCGATAGCTACCAAATTAGAGGGATTCCTGGATCACGTTGCGCCTAGCTGCAAGGTTAGAGGCTTTGAAGGTGCCTGGCGGCAAAAGGTGTCTGTAACATCCCGTCAGGATATTACGAATTTTATTAATAAATAAAGAATTTATAAACATTTTCATTTAATAAAACTTCATTTCCCAAAACGCGGGAAATTTAAAACTTTATTTAATTTGTGAATAATCCAAAATTCCATAATGTATAAAACTCAAAAATAATATAAAGCAGCCATAGGGTTTTAAACTGGGATAATAACCAAAATATCTCATGAGAGTTTACAATCTATTTCCAAAACATAATAAATAAAAAGACTCCCATGCTATCCCCACTCTATGTCTAAGACTCACAAGCACCACCTGCATCAAAATCATCTGCTCACATGTACCGCGCACACGATCATCGCCAAACACAAGCATATAGGGTGAGCTTAATAGAATAAGCATACAAAATACATGCATACACATTTATATGAATCACTTATATATTTCATGTAACATGCCACATAAAAATCCCTCTATCGATTTCATCTTCCCTGGCCACAACCAGGTCATTCGTGTTCTACCTCTTTTAGCAATTACCTCAAGGTGACTTGTTGCCATACTTATCGTCCACAACTGATAGAGCACACGTGCAGAAAACCATTGTTGCAGATCATACACCCTTACAGATCAGCACACTCACACCGACAACACTAGCCAACCCGAGCTCAACTTAAGGGTCCCTCGTGTTCATCCGCCATCCTGAGCTCAACTCGAGGGATGTCATTCCGAGCTCAACTCAAGGAATGCCACGTGCTTAACCCCTATCCCGAGCTCAACTCAAGGGATACGTTCCGAGCTCAACTCAAGGAACACCAGCAATCCCACCTTTGAAGCACAACCAAAAGCCTTGTAGATCACGTGTGTAGAATCCAACAACCCACGGCTGCAACATTAAAATCGCATGGCGGGGGACACGTACCATCGGGTGCAGCCGCTTCCAGACCGCTTGGTGGGGGACACGTGCCGTCAGGCGCCAAACGCCTCAAAAATGCCATCGCTACCGACACCGCATGGCGGAACAGCTCCTACCGCCAGGCGCACGCACTCTTAGAGCCCATTGGTCTTACAGATACCGCCTAGCGGAACCACCTCCACCGCCAGGCGAGACTCATAGCAGAAGCCCCCTGTTTCACATCATTTGCCTGGCGCCCTAACCCCACCGCCAAGCGCCATACCAGTATCACCACTTTTACTAGTTTTGCACTGTTCAGCCAAGTTCCACTACTTAGTCTGGTATCCTCATATAACCTAATTGATGAATTCTCTAAATTAGGTATATATGTACGCTTAGACCGTAACCACCATCCTAATATGTATCCACTTGAGATTGCCTAAGTTCCACTTTTCTAAGACTCTATCAATCACTGTAGTCTTAACCTCTATGCTATGCTACGTATCACCCAACATTTAGTACACACTATTTAGCATATGGCTTACCCATTTGTAACTACCCATATTTATACCATTTGTCCAATTTGACAAATCCAATTATCCTTGCAACTTTGACTTTGTGCTAGCATCTCCTTATTATACTAATATCACAGCAGTTGTTACCATAATTAGGTCTTATTTACACTGCATTGTCCACTTTATGGCAATCACACTCGCTCCCCATTCCAATCATAAAATTCACACCTCTAGTTTCTTATAACAGCATCAGAGTCATCATCCAATTACCCTTTCCAACTCCACGATAGCACAAACCATTATTTTCCCCAAGCCGGACTCCTTAGTCGCCCTCACAAAAATGAAAATTTCCAACATTCTAATGTGGTGCCTGTGGCCATTCTCGTGCCGCCAGGCGGTGCCTACGATTCTGGACAACTCCCTAGAATTTCCACACCTGCACTACTCTTTACTTTCAAGATTTTCTCCCCCAATGCAGGTTCCGCTCCCTTTGAGTTATTTAGCAACCCAACAACTCATTAGTCCATTTCAATAACAAAAATTCTTGCAGTAACATCCCGCTAATTGATTCCAAGAGCTAAAATTCTCAAATTATCAACCCTAAAACATCTATCTACTGTTCCATTCAATTTCTCCTTTAATTTCGTGATTATACCAACACTCTGATATCTAAACCATCCTTTAAGGATTCAGTTAACTTTCCCCTCGATCAGAATTAGCCCAAACCCATAAAATACCGAAAACAAAGGAAAAGGTTCGCGTCACCTAGAAAACAAAGTAAAAGGTTCGCGTCGCCTGGCGGTTGATCGGCACCGCCAGGCAGTTCAAGCCAAACCCAGAAAACTGGGTAAATCACCAAGTGTCGCCTGGTGGGCCGAGTAGTGCCGCCAACCGGTTCCATCGCTGGAACCCAAAAAGACCATCAAACAACATAAGCCGCCTGGCGGCTTTGAATGTCCGCCAGGCGGTTTTTGGAAAATTTCCAGAACCTAGAATTCGACGTGATAGTTCAATAATTATACAAGTACAGACCATTCATAAAGCAATTAAGCATCACACACATAATTAGCAAGTTATAGCTCCCCTAACTTGAATTCCTTAGCTTGAACTTTGGCAATTGAATTCTCCCTACTCCAAGGACATCATTTGTCTTCTCTCTATTCAGCGCCAAAATGCCTCACTCAAACCTCACTAAGCTTCAATTTCGTGCTCTATTTTTGAGTGTAATTCCCAGTCTTGCAAAACCCTCTCTATTAACCCAATTTTTCTTTTTAAAGGGTGCCTAAAAGGTAGGTTAATTACCTAAAACGAAAATGAGACTTAATTGCTTGTTAATGACATTCATTATCTCATTATGTCTGTTTTTCAGCCACCTCTAGGCTGCCATATAACTAGGGTTTCCATCAACTTTTCATATTCAAGCCAAAGCCAAAAATACCAAATATAAAGTTTAATTTGGGTTCTCCAAGGTTTGAACCCATAACCATACCAATGATCAAGTCAATGCTAACCATCATGCCAATTCATGTTTCATGCTAACTAATACAATTAAAGCATTATATCATGAGAAACGTGATTAATCATATCATTAAAACAATAATAATTAAATAACACATAAATGGCATTCATAAAACTCGAACCCAAGTCCTCTCACACAATAAAGTACTCTCAACCATTTAAGCTAGTACTTTTCCACGTCATACCAATCAGAATTTAATGCCGTAAAGGCTTTTGCTGCCCGCATTTATTAATTAATTATTTATTTAATTAATTAAATTTTACGGGTCTTACAATGTTCGCCAGGCGGTCTGGAAGCGAGTTTCGCTTGGCGGCTCTAGAGTAGCGTCAGGCGATAATGTAGAGGCAATGTTTGTGATTTATTTACTTTGGATTTGCGTAGTCTATCAAGCTTTGGTGATACCTTAAAGGTCGGCTTATTGGATGTTCCTTGAGTTGTGGCTCGGAAGGTATCCATTGAGTTGTGGCTCGGGATAAATGTTAAACACGTGGCATTCCTTGATTTGTGGCTCGGAATGACATATCTTAAGTTGTGGCTCGGGATGACGGATGAACACAAGGAACTCTTGAGTTGTGGCTCGGGTTGGAGAGTGTTGTCAGTGCGAGTGTGCGAGTTGTGGCTCGTACGGATGGGTTTAGATAGATTGCTCTCCTCAGCATTAAGCTGACAAGTTTGGTAGTCTTGGGACGTTACGAACTATGTTTGTATTGGGAACTTCACCTGGTGTTACGAAGTGTGGTCCGTAGCAGGATTCTCGCATGTGTTCTACAAGTTGTGGCTTGTAGGTGTGGCAGCAAGACATCTTGAGGTATTCATCTAAAGACGTAGAGCATGGATGACGTGGTGGTGGCCATGTTGTGTGGAATCAACGGATAGGAGTTCCTTTGATGTGTGCGTTTAAAATTTTGAACTGTATATACGTATATGTTTTATATTGTTAAGCTTATCCTATCTGCTTGTGTTTGACGATGATCGTGTATTGCATTACACGGGAGTAGAGGATGTTGCATGTGGTTCTGGTGAGGCTTAGCATCGGAGAGGGGCTAGCTGGGAAAAGATTTATGGAGTTATGGATTTCTTTATGTTTTTATAAACAGTGTTTTATCAGACTTGGGTAATGTATTGGAATTTTATAATTTATGAAGTTGAGTTATTTTACGAAGTAATAAAGTTTTGAAATTTCCCACGGTTTTGGGAAATGGAATTATAATAAATGATGTTTAATTGTTTATTTCTATTTTATTTTATTTAAATTGGTAATATCCGACCGGGATGTTACAGTTATTGTATTACTAATGGAAATAACCTAATTGCAATAAATTTTCCAAAATAGGGACCAAATTGAGACAAATAAAAAAAAGGAGATTGATTTGAGATTTCTTTACAAAAATGGAGACTAATGAAATGATTTAACCTTAGTAATTTAAACTTGGATGGGGATGGACGAGGACGGGTATTAGGAAGGGTATAGGGATAGGGACATGGCAAATATGAAGATACCCATCCCTATCCTTGTACCCAATTAAAAAAATCAGGTATTACCCATACTCATACCCGTACCTAGTCAATGCGGGGATTCCTTGTCAAAACGGGGATGATTTTGAATAATACCCACGAGGAGCAGTTTATTTGTCATCCCTAAGCATCACCCTCTTTATTTATAGACTTATTTAGTAATTTGGTCTTTTTATTGATTGTTTTGGTCTTTATGTTTGTTTTTTACTCAACTGGTATTTTTGTAAAAGGAGTTAATGTGGTCCCTTCCATTAAATTGATCTAAACAATGTTTGGAAGTACCACGTGTCAAAAACTAGGTATGTCACATGTCAAAATTTAGACCATCTTCTATCTTAAACTACTGTGATTTTAAGACATGACATCTTCTAAGTAAAAGATGACCCAACTTGATATGACAAACCTAGATTTTGACATGTAACACTCCCGATCCGCATTAATGCATATTTAACATAAAGAGTCATGTGAAGATTTTTTTTATCTTAAAAAAAACATGTACTCAATTGAATGTTTTTAAAATAAAATTTTGAAACAAATAAAAGTTTAAAAATAAATATGAAATTATTAAGTCTTATTTATTTGAAAAACTCGACAAATCCCTTACAGAAACATGAATTCATTTTTATGCTCTACTCAAATTCCGCCACACATTTAAAAGAATCTCTTTAATCCAACAAATAGTAGAAAGTATATAACCAACTCCCATATTGATGAATACATATATGAAATAAAGAACAAAAACACAACACTTCAAGAGAGACAACATAAACTATAAAGAAATGTTACTCTGATAAATAAATAATTAATTTCTTTATTTTGTATTTGCTAAATTCGTAATATATAATATTAATTATTTACTGTTTGAAATGCTAGGTTTTATCCAATTTTCTTCAAATGTATTCGTGTCCCATTCAAATTTTAGACGTCAGTGTGGACAAAAATGAGCTTGGTCAGCAACTTAAAAAAGTAATCAAAATTCATTTTAAAAAAGTCAAAGTGACATGGGTTGTGTCAAAACTGTGTCCAAATTGTGTTCAAATATCATTTTCAATAGAAATAATATTTTCCTATATAGAAAAAGAACTAAAGGTGGTTTGTGATTTTGCTGAGGCGAGGTGGTACCCACCCCAAAACCATGACGCCCTTCACTCTAGCCTCTAGCTCTATGGGCGCGCTTCTTAAAAACATGGTACGATTTACCTCCATGCCTACATTATATAATCATTTGCAGCATTAAAATTTTTCCATGTACTGATCCTGTGCGAGCATGTGTTGGTCGTGGCTATCGGAGTTTGATGATGTCGCTCCCATGAATAAGAAACATAACTTAGAGGAGATTCCGGAAGAATCAGAACTTGGAATCGATGGTGATGCCACTCCGGAGCTTCAAGAAGCGTGCATTGGCTTGGAAAAGGAATTGGAAGTTCTGAGAATGGGCATGGACGTGGGAATTTGTGCCCTCTGCCTTGGTTTCTGTTATGCGCTTTCGCCCTCCGCAAAGCTTTTTCCGCGTCTAACTTCTTCCTTCTTCAGACTAAATCACCTTCTGTGAATTATGTACTGTTACTGTTAAATGTTATTTTGATTTAGGTTTTATTCGGTAGAAATACCAAAAAAGAATTATATAAAAATTGTACCGGATTCGATTTAACCCATATTTAAAAATGTTATCGTCCAACGCAAATTGAACTCGCAAGTTCGACTAGGTTGAGGGAGTTTAGCCCATTTTAAGAGTTCTTTCACTATTTCATTTACTAAATTTATAAAATAAACTTGTATTAATTAATTCCTATGCTGTGTTCAAGAAATGCTTCACATTCAAAAATTTTAAATAATGAATTTTTATGTTCCTCTTTTTTTCTTTTTCTACCAGTGCTATCTTTCAATCCTACACTTCACAATGAAGTTCCTTATGTTTCACACCACATAGTTGCGGTCCATTTTTTTTAGGTTTAAATAGTCTTTTGGTCCTAGTTTTGGTCGACTTTTTTCACTTTGGTCCTACTTTTTAAATTGTTTTCAATTTGGTTCTATTTTTCGTTATATTTTTTCAATCAACTCCTTTTCGTTAACTCCGTCCAAATCATTAACGGATGTGAACAGTAACTGCCACGTGTCATCTTGTGATTTTTTTGATTTTTTTTTAATTTTTTTAATTTTTTTTTAATTTTTTTTAATTTTTTTTAATTTTTTTTTTTTTTTTTTTTTTTTTTTTTTTTTTTTTTTTTTTTTT
>Ga0209589_1006069_pt1 | contig 20178 bp, 13 predicted proteins | sample CowpeawhiteBW_FD_187525 | JGI IMG/M metagenome (GOLD analysis project Ga0209589, IMG submission 187525) | Root nodule microbial communities of legume samples collected from California USA - Cow pea white BW (SPAdes) (version 2) | ecosystem: Host-associated > Plants > Roots > Nodule | place: USA... | reverse complement strand
GTTAATAATTTATGATATAATTAAATAAATTAATTATTTAAAGATATCTGATAAATTATCACCAAATAATATTTGTATTAATTTTCTAAATAGCCCATTTTTATTTTTGTAGTCCAATTTTGCAGAGACATCCAAAAATATCAATATTTGCTGTTAAACCCTTCTCTTTTAACTAGTCTTTGACTTTTTTGACCAGATTTTACCCACTTTGACCATTTCAGTATCCATTGGGACGATGACACGTGGCAGCTCCTTCTCTTTCCCAAATTAGGGTTTCGCAGATGCTTGTAGTTGCTCAAACGGCGTGCGGCGCGATGGTCGTCTTCTCCAACGAAGGCGCGGTGATGGAGGCACATATCTGTGGAGATAATGGCGTGACAGTTGTTGCGAGATCTTCGAAGGTGGTGAAGTTGCTGCCATGGCTACTGCAGTTGCGTTCGTGAATGGTGCAGGCATGGAGGTTCTGCTCACGGTGGTTTCCGGCGAGAAGGTGATGTTGCTTCTAGATTCTCGCAAGGATGCAGGCGGTGGCAGCCACAAGGTCTGCAGGTGCTGCCATGGAGTTGTTGCGGTGAACGAACTCACGATGGTGGTGCAGATCTGCGTTCTCGGGAACGACGTGAAGGTGATGGCGTGCTGCTATGGTGGTGCATTTTCCGGCAAGTGGTGGAGGTTTCTTGCGGTGGCGGAACAATGACTGCCGGCGTTGGAATGTGACGCTAGGGTTTCTGGTTTGTGGGAGAGATGGAAGATGATGACGTGGCAGTGTCTAATTGGTGCATATGTGTTTGCAAGGATTAATGCCACGTGGCTTGTTTTGATTGGCCAATTTTAAAAGTTGAGGATTGCCACATGGCAACATCTGGTTGAAATGGGTTTAAGTGGTAGGAGGGGTGCAACTTAGTAAGAACTGGGGGTGCAGAATAGGTTTTTTGTGGGCCATTTGGAAATAGGAGAGTGTTTAAGTAATGTATGGGGTGCAAAAGTGATTTTTTTAGAACTTCCTGATTTTAGCCTTATCCAAAGGTGTTTGTAACTTTAATTAATTTATTTTCCCACCTTGAATGAGCTTAATCTTAACTTCAGCTGCATCAACAAACATTAAAATATTCAAAAATAATTTATGCAGCTAAAAATAACTTTTTAACACATTTTTATCAAACAAGCTCAAGTAGCCTAATTGTTAGAATTATCAATTAAATCAATCTTTAAGCACATAAATTCAATTAAATACCCAGAATTAAACACTGAATGAGGGCAAAAATACGCACTCATCATTCGCTTATGTGTATCACTCAAAAGTTCACTCGTGTATTACACTTGTAGGATTTTTCTTGAATGTACCTTCTTGCCTATTACCACTCAACTCCCTGTAGTGTTTGGAGAAGAACTACAGTAATTTCACAAAAGAATATCAATCAATGTGAAAAATGTTACAAAATCTAAGCTTGACTTAAGGGGCCAGATAAAACAAAAATCTAGACAAAACTTTTAAGAATTTGAAAGACACCAAACAATAAAAGCTAGACACAATACAAAGGACTTCCAAAAAGAATTTAATTTAGACAATGTAGAGCTTTGACTATAATTTGAAATAATTCAACAAATCAACAATTATAAGCATATATGGTAGTATAAGATGATGTCGGACTTTTTTAATTGTCTTTTTCTTTGGACCCTCACTTTTTCTTTTGCTTTTGAAATATACCTAAGTCTACTAATTCTTTGAATTTTCTTTCAATTTTTGTAGTTAAAACACATAAAAACACAGAAATTGTCAAAAAAAATTCTTGTTGGCAAAACACGCTCGTTGGGTGAGCAGATTGTCTCGCTGGGCGAGGGAGTGGTAGCTTGCTAGGCGAGAAGTTGCTTCTACAATTCTCTCGCTAGGTGAGATTTTTAGGTTGTTGGGCGAGAGTGCGCCGTTAGAAACCCTAATTTAGTGAACATAATGCTTTTAAAACCCAAAACAATTATTGAGAACAGAAATAGATAATTTCTACGAATCAAATGCAAAAGTACTCAATTTTTAAAATGAAGAACACACGAACACAAATAGCAAAAGTTTTTTTTATGACAGAAAAATAAGATGAGAGAAGAAATTCAAACAAGAATCTAGCTCTATATACTAAATGATACAATCTTAATAGAAAGGATGATGATCTTTTCTGAATTTGAATATCTCTTGTAAAATAGATGAACAATTAGAAAGATAAGTCAAAGTTTATAATTTTTATAAAACCTCTCCGCTCGTAGCAGCCTTCTAATGTAAGCACGAAACATACGAACCTCCCCGCTCATATCCTCACACGAGAGCATCATAATATGAACCTCCCTGCTCATATTATCATGTGTTCACCACTAGCCATGAACCTACCCACTCTTGACACACACAAGCACCTCCTGGTCCAAGTCTCACATCACATCATACCATCCCATACATATGCACATATAGTTCACATAATCACATAAATGTAGAGGCATTCACCATAGCATGACATACATGCAACACTATACAATGTTCATCCCACACGAATGAATGCCAACACTTAAGTACTTGCAATGCCATGCAATCAAGTACCACGCACAACCATAATTCTTACACCAAAATTTCTAAGAAATGTATCATCATAAAACAAAAAATACTGCAATAATGTGTGACATTTTTTGCAAACTACAGAGCTCAAATTGACGATCCGACCTCAATTTCACTACAACTGTGCAGATCAGAAATAAACGTAGTCGCCCAACGACCAAGTCACTCGTCCAACAACCAAGTCACTCGCCTAGCGACCACTAACACTTTTAGAGTACAAAAAATGATGTGAAACAACACAATTTTATGAATCTTTAAACCACTAACTTTAAAATATACCAAATAGCATTGTACCTCACTAATTCGCACTTAACCATTCAAATCCAAATTCCCCTTCATTATTCCTAAAACTAATACAGGATACAAAATTACTAACCCGTAATTGCTTATATTTTCCATAGTATTATAAGAACCAAATCACAGTTATAGTAGTAAGGACAACGTCACGGCACAAAAGCCATAAGAATTCCCGACATGACCAGAGTTCGCAATGGCTTAAACACCATTTATAAACAACATGACTTAAACATTTCATATACTATATAATCCCTATTTTAGTACCACCAGATAAAACTCATTTCACTTTATAACTCAACAACACGCACTACCAAAAACACCTCAACTTCAAACGAATTGGCATCTAAACTTGAACCTTTATTTTAATACTCCTATTTTGGTCTCTTTCGTTTGCATAAAACCCACCAATTGAACTTCTTGAATTTTCTTTCAACTAAACTAAAAGAATATATTGCTAAGCACTTAAGGTGTGTACTGCACCACACTAGAATGTACAAAAGTCTCATCAAAAGCAAATGTGTGCATCAAATAATATTAAAACAAAAAGCTAAAGTGGTTTGTTTGTCTCCACCACCACGTGAAACAAAAAGAAAAGAAATCAAAGCATGTCGTGGGTCCCTCCAATGTACCAAGCCATGAGCAAAACCTAAATTCCAAACAACACTTTGGTAGCACCCACCTACATTGGTTCAATGCATCACTGTGATTCATGCACTAACGCAACCACGACGAACACTGTCACGGACTGCACCTACGATAAACTACAAGGGGGATGGTTCACGCAACGTTTGGGAGACCAAAGCTACGATTCAAGCCTCGGAAGGAAAGGAGTTAAAAAAGAAACCACTATGCTTTCTTATATAAATACCATTAAAATGTAAAGCGTGATAGAGTGCAAAGAAGCACCCGTACGAAACACAACAGATTTCAAATGCAAAAGCTATATGAAAAGAGGATCATCTGCCTAGAACAACTATGAAGCATATAAATCCGTAAACATCACCAAGAAAAATGAGACAAACATCACGTGAAGAGGCATACACAAGACAGAACCCAAGTTCTCCCAACATGACAAAGTACTCTCAACCACTTGAACTAGTACTATTCCTTGTCATAACTCTCGCATTAAATGCCACAATTTCCATTACATGCATTTATATTAAATAATTATTTATCTAATTATTTAATTTTTTTCTCGGGTTTTACACACCATAACTTATCTTTGATAAGAATCAGACAATATAGATGCCATAATCAATAAGATTGATAGGTCAAGAGAGGTTCGCTACAAAGACCATCTCTTTAATAAGAACCTAAGGTTCAAGCCAAGAACAAAGAGAATCCTTTCTTTAATGAACTAAAATTCAATATATGACTGAAAAGTGATACAAAGTTCTAAAAATGCGAATTAAATAGATTCTCCTAGGACTCTAAAGATAGGCCCAACAATAAAGGTCTGACGACCAACTTAAGAAAATAAAAATATAAAACATTAAACAAATGCGAACGCGGCGCCCAGCGGCGTGCTTGGCTCGTCCAACAACCGTTTGTTACTGACTTAGCTTGCCCAATGACTTTAGTAAACTACAAAACACTTGGAATTTATTCTTTAAGTCATGATCATCTTATTCTTTGAGTTCCTAGGTTTGCGGAACATCATAAACTTGTTAAAATTTATTCTTCCAATCTTTTATCCCTTGACTTTGTCATAGGTAATTTGAATTGCCATAATTCCTCTCCAAATTCTTCTTCAAATTCTTTTTGTATGGATTCTAAAGATAGTCCTCTATCAGGAAGTTATCCTGATACTCTACTAGTCATACACATTCATATAGAGAATAATGGACTAAGGCTTGAGAGTGGTAGGAGGTCCTGGTCAAGAGAACTTTTTGAAGTCCTACTGACCTATATAGAACTAACGTTGTGGATGAAGGATATCCATCAAAAGTGCTAAAACTTTCTTGTAGTCCAACATTAATTCATTTTATTCAGATGATTGAGTCTAGAATAGTCTTTTTTGATGTGACTTGTGTTTTAAGAATGTATGATTTGCGTAACTTATCAATATTGTCTGTTAATGGTTATATGATAATTCTTTTGTATATTAACTTACACTCATTTGTTTTTGCATTTTTTTTAAACTTATTTTATGTCTTTTGTTCAAAGTTTCTTATTTTGCATTTACTTGATACACTTGTTATGTTTGTTATATTAGATGGTTGGGGTAAACATAATAGTATGATCTAGTATTTGGATTATCAACTGACTTTGATATCTTAATTATGCATTGTTTCCCTTAATGGTTTAGACAATTAATTGCAAGTTAGAATAACCGATTTATGATAATTTAATCTTTTTAATTTTTATTATGTAATAATTACTTATTTTCAGTAATATTCCTTTTCCTCTACATCACTTTCTGTTCTTACAATTGAATACTTAAATAAGTATAAACTTCCAAAAATTTTTAAGATGGAAATGTGTTTTGTATCGTACGTTATTTTTATTTGTATCTACTTTAATTTAGTATAAGTTTGTCAATTTATAACTTTTCGGTTAAAATTACATTTTAGTTAAAATATGAAAAATTATAAAATTTTTATAACTGGTTAGATATAAAAATTTGAAAGTTCCTTTAATATTTACACATGCATATACAAGAGAGGAGAGAGAATAATTATAATAATTATAGAAAAATATTATTATCAAATAAAAATTATGGGTGTTAAAAAGGAAAAAGAAATGAACTAAACTTTTTTTTAGTTTAAAATTTAAAATTAACACATGCAAGTTATAAATATTTTAAAAAAGTTCCAAATGCAATCGTTAATTTATGTTTATAAATAAGTTAATGTTATTTTTTTTTCTCTTTAAGAAAGCATTTTATTTAAATATGTTATTATAGGGATAAAATATATCCATCTAGCAAAGTCTTCTAAGTGATCCTTTTAGTCTCCAAAGTCTTTGTTTTAAGGGTATCTCATCCTCGACTCTCAAGTGCGAGAAGGGGAAGGTGTCTACAAAAGACACTTTGATGCTAAAGTCAGTCCTAGATATTGTGCTCTGATGTTAGAATAGTAACATAATCATGTGTTTCGTAAAATGTGTATTTTATAGTAGGGTTCATTGCCCTTACCTGGTTGGGCTTTGATTTAGTAGTCTTAATTACTGCTAATCATGATTGGTTAGGTAATTTGGAGTTATTTTCCTTTGAGATGATTAGACTAACTTTGATTAGCTAGCTTGTCTAAGTACATGTCGTCTTACTAGGCCGACATGTACCTGGCTAGGTCGTGTACTAGATGGTTCCTTTGGGTGGGTGGTCTTTAGTAGTCTTCTTGGGAATTGGTGTCCTAGGGAGGACGAGGACGGGTAACCTCTTATTCAAGACGAGGATGACTAGTCTCTTGTTTGGGATGAGGATGAGTAACCCATCACCCTTTTGGGGTCGCTTCTTATGATTGTTTATCATAGGAGATAAGGACGTGTAGTCCCTTGTCTAGGACGAGGGAGAGTAGTCCACCACCTCTAGGGTTGCTTCTTTGGATCATGTACCCTAGGAGACGAGGACAAGTAGTCAAAAATATATTATTCATTTTGTAAAGTAAATTGTGGGATTTGATAATGATGAAATTTGATGCTTTTTATGTAATAAAATGAACTAATATATGATTATTATCCGTTTGTCAATTAAACTTTTTCTTACGTTTATATTCATTCTAAATTTATTAAATGGGGTTAATTTATTTTTGTATTTATTCAATAGGGTTGAATTTTTAAAATATTACAAAATAGGGTCAAGTCTTCGTAGGTACGACAATTTCGTGAAATCATCAGACTTAAGTTAAAACTATATATATATTTTTTATTTCTACTTAAGTAGTATGGATTAGCACTACTCCAACTTTTGTTTTTTAAATATTTTTTCATAATTTTATTTTTTATTTTTTAAGATTTTAAGTAATTTATTGTATAGAATGACTAAAAATTAAATAAAATAAATATTATTAATATTGTAATTATTTTTAATATTTTAATTACTTTAATTAAATATTTTTATTTATATTAATAGAGTAAATAATTGAAAAATTTGTTATAATAAGATTAAATATAATTCTTAAATAATATAAAAATATAAAAATTTAATAGCGTCAGCAAATAAATAATACAATACATTTATTTATATGGACAATTTTCCTTATTTATATATCATTTTTAATTTTCTTCAAGTTCTTACTAATCTACCATTTTTCTGTGATATGTATTCAATTGTATTCAATTTTCCTTATTTATATATCATTGTATTCAATTAATTTAAATTAATATTAAGTATTAAATTATTTAAACAAAAATCCAAAAAATAGATATAATTAACACATAATAGAATAACAATAAAAAAATAATTTTACTTTAAACGGAACTAAAAATGACTTCAGCATCAAAATAATTGACGATTTTTATTTTTTTTAAGTGAAGTCATCACCAATAAAGACTTAATCTTATTCTATAATATTTTAAAAATCCAACTGTGTAAATATAAAAGTAAATTAACTCATTTGATGAATTAACCCATTCTAAATTCTAAACATTATATAGCGATCCCTTATGGTAAATTAACCCATTCTAAATTCTAAACATTATATAGCAAAAATGGAAAGATCACATCACGTTATTGCTCTATAAAATATAGCCGTTAGGATGGCCAAACCACAAAGCAATTCAAAATAAGTCGACCGTTGGATAAATATTCAAAACAACTATCGGTACAGTGAGTATGAGACTATTGCCCCCACTTTTCCCTTAAACCGTGGCAGAGTCCAGGAGAGATATGCAGAACAAAAGAATGGCCGTTAACGAAGAACAGAAACGGAGCCCCATAAGCCAAAAGATCCCATTAGCAGATTCCAATGTCCAAAACATGGTCACCCTTTTATCCCCAAGGTTCAAATCTGCAGCTGCTATGGCTGGATGGGATGAAGAGGCATTGTTATTGGCCAGCCTCATCGTTGAAGATACGCCAGTTAGAAATTCCAAGCACAAGAAACGCCCTCCTCTGAATTCCAGTTCTCCATCCACCAACTCATCAAGGTAGTGTCTCTTTCTTCTCGACAAAACTTAGATGCAATTTTCATAATCAGAATAAGAAATTAACCTTTCGTAACCTATGTTACACTGTAGTGGAAAATGAAAAATATTTTGAGATGAAACTGTAATTTTGATCGAAGAGTGGTAACAAAAAATTCCTATCAATTATTTTTTTTTTGTGCTTGTTTTTGCCATTCTTTTTGTCTTTTTTCTTGGTAAAGATTTTTTTCTCAATAATTATGGTTTTAGGATACGTAGAGCTCGGAGGACTTCACAACAACCAATCCCTGTAATTCTTGATCTTGATGCAGAAGAAACTCCCAAAAAGGGTAATTTCATTAGAAGTCTCAATTTTATAGTTGTTTGCTTTCTTGTGTTTTCTTGTGTTGTAACTAATTGCTTTGATGAACAGAAAGTGGGAGAAAGAAGGAAGAAAGGGCTTGTGTAAATAACGAGGGAAGCAAAGGAGCAGGAGATGGGAATGAATCGAAAAAGAAGAACCCGGGTGGCCCTTCTTCTAGTTCTGCTTTACCCTGCATTGATAAACTTAGGGACGAGCTTTCATGTGCTGTAAGAGCCTTGTGATGTTTATTGGTGCTGATTTTTATCTAGTTTCATATATATGTTTTTTTTTTTAATGTGTATATGTTTTCTGCAGATTTGTTTGGAAATATGCTTTGAGCCAAGTACCACTCCTTGTGGTCACAGGTAAATCACAAATCAGGGTCAAACACCCCACAAAACTGAACTTTTTCTTTGACAATTGAAATCGCTAGAATTTCCCAATTTAATAGATTTCTGTCAAAAAATCTACAATTGTTCATCCCTTGCAGAAATTTATTCTACAAAAATTGCTTCAGGGGTTACTCAATTTAATTTTTAATATATCAAATCCTAGATTTCGGGTGTGAATTCAGTATTTCAGCTATTGCAGACAAATATGCTAGTAATTTTTCCATGGGGTACCAAATTTAAGTCTTAATATACATGAATGCCTAGATTTCTGATTGTTCAATTCTGCAGCTTCTGTAGAAAATGTCTACGATCTGCCGCAGACAAGTGTGGCAAAAAGTGCCCCAAATGCAGGCAATTAATAAGGTGTTAGTCTATATTATTTTTCTATCACTTTACAAAAGTACATGTTTTGAATTAATTTCTGCCCCAGAAGCATTGTATTTGGGTAGCTTATTTATATAATCCCTCTTGATGAATTGCAGCAATGGACGATCATGCACTGTAAACACAGTCCTCTGGAACACAATCCAGCTCCTGTTTCCCCAAGAAATTGAGGCAAGAAAAGCAGTGGGGTCCTTGAATAGTCGCGAACAAGGTAAAAATCTGAGTCCTGAAACAGCATTTTATGCTAACCTAAGGAATAGAAGCATACAACGTTCTGGTGGGGCTTCAAGCAGAAACAATTCAAGGAGGGGTGTGGCAGTGACATCAACAACACAGGAGGATGAGGATGCTGCATTGGCTAGAAGGTTACATAGAGAAATTAATGAAGAAAGCCCAGGAACAACTCGAATGAGGACAAGACGAGGGGGTTCCTACTAGCCAACATCAGGATGCAGCTTTGGCTCTAAGGTTGCAGAGAGAAGAGTTCATCCAAACTTTTAGGGAGAGTAGCCAGGAACAGACTATTAGGCTACCTTCATCGTCTTTTGCAAGAGAAAATTTGAGGGCTATGGCCTCTAGAGCCATGAATCCGAGGACTCGTGACAGAAGAAGATGATCCTCCTCGGGTGAAGGTGCTGAAAAATATTTTGAACCATGTGAATTTTTCTTTCACAGGACACTGTTAACCATGAAGCACATGTTGTGTATTGCTTTTGGTTTTCAAAATGAACTTTGAAAACTCAATTCAGTAAACTAAAACTGTTGTGTTGAGCATTTTAAGTTGTATTGTTTGACCATGGAGCATTTTACAATAACTATTTATATTTCTATGTCATTTTATGGTGATCTCATAATTTGAAGTGCCATTGTTTTGGTTTTGAATTGAGGGTTCAAACTAAATTGTGCAAACTCAACCAGCATTCTGAATTCTGATGCATTTTATTTTGTTGATGTTTGCAAATGTCATCAACTCCGTGTAAACGTTGTAAAAGCAAAAGCAGTTTAGTGGACTTTTGAAGCTCAATTGTTAAGAAGTCGATTTATTTTCCCATCTAGCACACTTTTTCCAAAATATAAGTCGTGTGCACAATATTTACACACTTTTATTTCCCAACCAGCTCAATTTTGTTTTTTTTTTCTTATACCAGTCTAAATTCGGTCCGAGTAGCCTGAATTCTGTACTGTTTTTTTTTAAATAAATAAAAATGAAGATTTTTTCTTTTTTTAATAAAATACTTTTAAGAGTTAATTATTTTTATGAAAAATGTTGCATTAGAGGTTAAAATTATTTTTTTAAAAAAATAGATTTAATATTGTGTTTTTAGTTATTTTAGGTATTATTTGAAACAATGAAAAAATAAATAATTTTTTTTGTCTTTTTGAATTTGTTGATTTTAAAATAGATTTTGTATTGTGTAGTAAGTTATTTTATACGCAATTTGAAAATATAAAAGTCAATTTAATTTAATTTTTTTTACTTTGTTGATTAATTTTCTTTTTATAATTGTGATTTTGGAAAAAAAATTATGAATTATAATAGAGGTAACTAAAGTAAAAATAATTAATATATAATGTTTAATGTGGTATTGTATTATTTATTTTTTAATCTTTATTAAATATTTTAAATTAAAAAAGTTGGTTGAAGTACAAATTTATTTTTTATTTATATATTTAAATTTTGATTTGTTTATAATGATAAAATATTTATTTTTACACAAAAATAAATAATGTAAAATTTATTGTTAGAATTTATAGTAGGTATTAAATTTAAGAAAAATGATATATTAACATCCATTTATTGAGAACTTCTCTCACAACTTGATGCGACATTGTTACTTTCTATTTTTTTTTTAATCTTTTTCATTTTGCACGTTGGTTCTCCTTGGAAGGAAGCGAGAAGAGAAAAAACCAAAGAACCAAAGGTGCAAATGCAAATGGGAAGAGAAAAAGCAGAAAGTGTGAAAGGATGTGTGAAACCACTGTGCAATATTTTTGCTTACCCATGACTACAAAAGTGCTAACCTATGGTATACATTTTGAACATGTTTGAAAGGATGTACAAAACTTATTTCAATCTTCACTCTCTTCATTACCAGTGGGGAGTATATGTTGGTAAGTCAAGAAATAAAATTTTTGTAATTTAATTAATAACATATGAATTCATTCCCTTACTATGTGTCAACCCGTGACTTAATAAATGTTAACCCAGGTGCAATGCTTTGCACATGAATTTTTTCTTTCTTCAATAACTTCAATAGTGGCACTTTCATGCCTTGAGTTCATATGATAAAGTTAAATCTTCATACTCATATTCCTTCAAGTGAGTCTAGTTTGCCCCTCTTTGTTGTTTGGAAAAGGAAAATAAAGGTGTCTATATTTCTTGTTCACTACCAGTGTGCAATACTTTTGCTTACCCATGGCTACATAAGTGCTAACCTGTGGTATACATTTTGAACATGTGTGAAAGGATGTACAAAACCTATTTCAATCTTCACTCTCTTCATTACTAGTGGGGAGTATATGTTGGTGAGTAAAGAAATAAATTTTTTGTAATTTAATTAACAACAATGAATTCATCCCCTTCCTATGTGTCAACTCGTGACTTAATAAATGCTAACCCATGTGCAATGCTTTGCACAAGAATTTTTCTTTATTCAATAACTTCAATAGTGGCACTTTCATGTCTTGAGTTCATATGATAAAGTTAAATCTTCATACTCATATTCCTTCAAGTGAGTCTAGTTTGCCCCTCTTTGTTGTTTGGAAAAGGAAAATAAAGGTGTCTATATTTCTTGTTCACTACCAGTGTGCAATATTTTTGCTTACCCATGGCTACATAAGTGCTAACCTGTGGTATACATTTTGAACATGTGTGAAAGGATGTACAAGATAGAAATTTGAATAGTTCTCTTGGGTGTTGATGCCAAAGTGTTCCATGTCGAAGCATTAACAAGTCTTTTCCAAATTGCAGGGTGAGAGTAAATTTTTGAATTAAACATCTTCCTTGGCACATTATGACAAGGGTAATATAATAAATTAGCCTTGGCACCTCCCAATAAAGTTGAAAAGTGTTGTCATAATTAGAAGGTGAAGTGAGACCATTTATTTCAAATATGTGTTAGCTTTTACGGTGGTCAAACTAAATTTCTTAATTGGCACATTATCTCAATTGAAGTATGTGTCACCTTTTACAAAACTAATATAATAAATCAGCTTTGGCATCGCCCAATAAAGTTGACAAGTGTTGTCATAATTAGAAGGTGCAAGTGAGGCCATTTATTTCAAATATGTGCCAGCTTTTCCAATGGTGACAGTAAATGTTTGAATTGGCACGTTATCCCAATTGAAGTATCTATCACCTTTTAGAAGAGTAATATAATTAATCAGCTTTGACAATTCCCAATAAAGTTGACCAATCTTGTCATAATTAGAAGGTGCAAGTGAGGCTAGCTTTTACAGTGGTGAGAGTAAATATCTTTCTTGGCACGCTATCCAGGTGAAGGTAGTCAAGTCTATTTAAGGTTGTGGTTCCTTGGTTTGAAAGTTGTGAAGTGCTCTAGTATAATAAGTAAAAATGGTTTTATTTGAGGACTTGAACGCATATAATTCCTTTAATGCTGCTATTGATTTCAAAGATGGAAGGTTCTCTTTATGTAGATTTGCAAATGGCGTTACTCTTAACCATATGCGCATCATCATAAGAAGTCATTTGATAGGACCATTTGAGCCCCCACTCAGCCATGTTTGGTACCATGTCCCTCCTGAATTTGTTGCGCAAGGCATTGATGAGTCCTTTTTTATAAGGAATGACGAAGATCTTCAACATGCCATTCAGTGGCACGCAATGATGGTCCCGACAACGACAATATCTTTTTATGTTAACTTCATGAAAGTTGAGAAGTGTGACAACTTTGTTCATATTTAGTTTTCTTTTACATGTTTTAACATTGTACTTTAAGATGGTTGAACTTGTTCACTTTATCTAAAGAAATTGTTGTTCACTATTTAGCAATGAAGCATTTGGAATGATTAAGTTCTTGCATTACTGATGTGCGAATTTGTGTTAAACATGACAAACTCTTACAAACACATAAAGACAACCTAATGCATATGTAATACAATATTAAAGTACATATTTGTCCTTTTAATCAACGTAGAGGTGTCCAGTTCCACACCGAGGTCGATGCCTGTTTCTGGTGGGTTCCTCCTATGCACTTCAGGTCTAGGTTCTTCAACCTGTGAAGGTTGTCGTTCATGTTCCTCATCAAGTTCATGATCATCATTTGCAACAGATGATGATGCTTGTGTGTAAGGATTGTGGACGTAGTAAACTGAGTCTTGTTGTGGCTGATGCAAACCTTCAAAGAAATTTGGACTTTGAGAATATGTATGCAACCACGGTTGTGCAAAAGGTGGTGTTTCAACATAAGTTGCAAACATACTTGGTATGCCTAGTTCTGAGTTTGGTGACACTGAATTCCTTGTTCCCTCCATACCTTGTGGTGGAGGAGGAGTGTTTAAGTCATGCGTAGTTTGTGGTGGTGGAGGAACATTTGTCGATGTTGATTGACGATGCATTCTAGGATCATTTAACATTTGTGGAACTGACAAATATAAATATGAGTTTGAAGTATACCATGACATGTACTCCATTGTGTGTTGAAGTGGCCCAAGCATCGGTACTCCAGTCAACGTAAGGTCACGCCGATTATTCCATACCTGTATCCATTGCGCATGTCTAGTAACCCAGTTCTCATCTTGTCGCCCTCTCATGTCTACTTTATGTAAATGATCAAGGTTGTTGGGTTCTTCAGGAATCTCCTGTGATAGGCGAAATTGTAACTTGACCTTGTCGGACTGGTGCCATTCGACAATGGCAAAATAAATTAAACTTGTGCATGACGTTCACATTGCTTGGTCGCGATATGCTCCAACATCAATGATAGAGCCCAATCCCTCATAAGAAACCCAAATAAACTACAACAATCATTGAAAATGTCAATTATTAAGTTACAACCATTTATCGGTACACAAATCTATAATGTTACCTGATTTTGTTGCATGTGATCTATCCTTGCTCGGTATCCGACTAAATCATTGTGGGGAACATTTCTGTAGTTCAGTATTCGACCGCCGCTCCATTGGCAAACTAGCAGGAAAGTTGGTGGAACTCTTGAAATGGGTGCAAGAAAAGGCATGTGAAACCATGCCCATGATTGTAACAACGAAGCACATCCATCCATAGTCTTTACACGTGCATCGGTTACTCTGCACATCTCCCTGTACAAGACAACCAAACACGCTGAACCCCAACTATATCTATTGGTTCTTCGAAGATTACTCAAGTAGTTCAAGTACATTAAATGTACTTTATTCCCAATTTTATCTAGCATTAAAACACCACCTATCATTTCTAATATATAGGCCTTAGCATGTGCATGAATGACCTCAATACTAGAATTTTCATTTATAGGCAACAAATTATCCCTTAACCATTTAAGTTTTATCATAGAACCGACAATGGATTTCCCCTTTACTGGTGTTAAACCTAATAGGTATCACACATCTCGTCCCAATCCAACATAGTTGGACCAATGATAGGGTGTCCGTCAACACAAAGACCCAATTGAAGTGACACATCTTCCAAGGTTATGGTGCATTCTCTGGTTAGAAAATGAAAAGTGTGTGTTTCAGGCCTCCATCTTTCAACCAAGGCAGTGACTAAACCATGGTCAACCTTTAGATGTCGCAATTTAGCCACACTGCCAAACCCTGCTTCTTGTATTACAGGCACAATACTTGGATGAGGTTCAGGCATTGAGTGATAGTAAGACGACACAATGCTCCCTTCCATGTCATAAACCAATAAAAATAACAGATGTAATTATTTTTAATAATTACGTTTGTAAATTGAAATTGCAATTAACATACCCAAGCAGAAATGTATGTAGCCCTGTGTTGTTGTTTCCATAGCAACATCTTGATAAAGTCTTTGTAGATTTGGTGACAATAGCTTGAATTGAAAACAACAACATTCAACATTTATAGACGACTCAACACTTGTCAAGGGAAAAGTTAGCCGTTGGATTACACAAACGAATCACATTCCTTACACGTTTATTGCACAACATGATGGTGACTAAAGCCTGCCGATGTTGGTGACTAAAGCCTGCATGATGGTGACTAAAGTCTGCATGAGGTTGACTGAAGCCTGCATGATAGTGACTACACAGTGCAGAGACCTTTTCAGAACTATGGCCCAAACAACGAAATATTTGTGAATACCACCATATTTTATTTAATTTTACATGAATTAGGTTCAGAATAGGTGCTTAGTACTAATAAAGGGTCATTAATGTGAATCTGACAAGGGATTAATGTGCAAAGACAATATGTGCTTAGTTGTAAAAGAGGGTGTACACCGAATTCAAGTGAATGACTTTGTAAATTTTATTTGTTGTGTTAATGACAATAATGTTTTATGGAATTGAATCAATGACAGAAGTTTAAGATACGACAACAAATATTAAATCGTAGATAATGTCCTTCAAAAATAGGTACTTAGTACTTCCATAAAAGTTCCATTACACACAAATACTTTTTTTACATTGCACACACTTAAGTCTTTATTGGAAATTAAGTATTAATGACAAACATTACTACACATAATTTTAAGACTTCCATAAACACATAACGAACAAAGCCTTAGTCATCGACATTACTGGTTGAAGTTGAGGTTGTTGCATCCAAATTGTCACCTACAACAGGATGTAGGGTCACAGAAAGCTTCATTGGGAGATCATGTGGGAGTGGAAGGAAGAAAGCAACCATGTCGCGAACATCATCATCCGTAAGGAGCTTAATTATTTCATACTGGTCCTAACATCCTAACACAGGCTTGTGAAACCATACATCTTTGACTCTTCTTCCTTGACTGCAGTAACGATAGCTTGTAATTTCTTCTTTCAACATTTGTAAATTCATAGTAGTTGACACATAAAAAGCACAATTAATGTGACCTTCGTAGTTAACAACAACAAGAAAACTATTGTGAATGTTATTTTCGTGATGGAGCACAATCCTTGTTTTGGTAATAAGCAGTTATGGTTGTGAACTGAATGACCTAATAATTTATAAGCGGATTGGTTACTTGATGGTAAAAAAAAATGTCAACCCCTGGATTAAAGTGGGTTCACGTGACAAAGTAAAGTGGGATAAAGCCTGATTGGAATTCATCGTGTAGTGTGTATATGAACTGTGTCTGTGATGTTGCTTTCACGTGATGACATTGACTAGAGCATACTACTCATCAGGTGCAATGCTTTTTATTTTAACCTGACATATCACATGCAAAATAATTAAAGTTGCAACACATAATAAAAATCACTACAAAACAAACCACTATCAAAAAGTCATTGGTTGATCAACAAAGTGGATCTAAATCTTGTGCGTTTGATTTGTCTACTTTGAATCTAAACCATTAATATAAACAAACAAAATTGTCATTATTGTATCCCACACTGAGCCAATCAGGTTATAAATAATGCCCTTCATAAATTCATTCATCAATCTAATCAAGTAAGTGCGATATCACTCCTACCCTCCAATGGCATCTACAACATTCACTGTGTTGGTGTACTTCAATGGCAGCATCTATGCTAAAGATAACTATTTCGATACATACATTAGCTCCAACACGGCATGGGTGACCATAACAAATACTATGACGCTGTCCCAACTTAAGTAGGCAATCCTCAAGGAATTCAATGGTACAACATTGGACGACTATGAAGTCGACTTACGTTACAGGTTACCGATCTTCATATTGGGCGACATTACGCACTATCGATCTTGTACGATGAGTGGAGATGACAATGTTGAGTACATTTTTTACATGGGAATGACAAAAGCATGTCATCTTCTAGTTGAGATAATGGCTTTTATTACAACAAGGCATAAAAATGCAATCCTTGACATGGGTTCATAATAATTTGTGCCATTCACATGGGTACATAAGAAGTCGTGTGAATCACATGAGTACATAAAAGCTCGTGCCACTCACATGATAACATTAACTCTCGTGCAAGTCACATGTTCACATAGAAAGTCACATGATAACTTTAATTTCGGTATAAAAGACTACCATCACTTTCTCAAGTCACAATCTTAATCTTGCAATTTCTCTTCACTCTGAAAAATCATCGAAAGTCAGGTTCAACTACAACCTAAGATGGAAGAGTCAATGTTTGTCTGTGTATACAACGATGGAGAAATCGCTAGTGACGCTCAAACTGGTGCCTACTTTGCATCTTCAAAGACAATCATGATCGGCATCCATAAAGGTTTCGGCTTATCCAAACTTATTCGCATAATAATGGAGAAGGCAAATAGAGATCCAAGAGATGGAGTTCCAATTATTCACTTTAAATTTCTGACTAAAGTTTGTGGCCAACATGTGACATACACAACCACTCAGATCCAAGATGACGACGACTTGGATGGCGCTTTCGATGATACATGCCACCCCAATTGTTACATCTATTGAACTCTGCACCACCTACAACTCAGGTACGATACCTTCTGAAAATATTTCTTTAACACATTTTGATGCGCATCATCCACATCCAAACACTGAACCACAACAACTATTTGACCTTAACACTACCTACTTAGGGGATTGGGGAAATGATATACAATCATATACCGAACTATTAATCGGTCTGTCTACCTCAAATATTTTTCAAACTCCCGCACATCACAACACCCAAAGGTTGTCTCCTCCAGTTATCGTAGAAGTTGAAAACCTAGGTCTACCTCTAACATCCTTAGACGCATTTAGTGAAGATGAGGACAATATACTTTTTTATGAACATGATGACCATGACCAAACACTAGATGTCCACCCCATACAACAAGACCCTCACCCTCAGACACATGTCCCCTATAACCCACCACAACACTTCCAATTATATGAGGAATACAACCAAAGCCCACATCAAGAATTCTCAAACGCATATGACCACCACACAATGTTGAATGACAACATTGACCACGATGTTGGTACATTGACCCAAGGAATGAGGTTCCAAACAAAGGAACAAATTCTAGATGCTTTAAATAGGTACCACATAACAAACCATTGCACCAACAAAATGACACACTCAGACACCACAAGGTTGAGGGTGTAATGTGTACAACAGTTGTGTCCTTGGAAATGTCAGGCAATATTACGTACAAGGGACCAAGTGTGGGAAATTAGAAAAGTTGAAGGTGTGCACACATGTGCCACACAACTCATAACGCAAGACCACAAACACCTGGGCTCAAGAATAATTTCTCAACACGTAAGACAAATGGTGGAGTCAAACCCATCCATACCAATTGCAACAATAATTTCTTCCATCCAGACCTCTATGGGATATAACACAACCTACAGAAAGGCATGGTTAGCGAAACAACAAGCAATTGAAGATGTGTACAGAAACTGGGAACAGTCATACAACCGATTGTCGTGCCTACTACAAGCCATGCAAACTTATTTGCCTGGGTTTGTATACAAGTTGAAAACCAGTCCAATTGAACGACGTCCTACAAAACCAACAACATTTTCGAAGGGTGTTTTGGACATTTGAACCATGCATTGATGGCTTCTCATTTTGCAAACCAATAGTCCAAGTCGATGGGACCTTCCTTTACGGAAGGTATAGGGGCACCCTTCTAGTAGCTATTGCACAAGATGGGAAATATAATATTTTCCCCATCACATTTGCTATAGTAGAGGGTGAAACCGCTGAAGCTTGGTTTTTTTTCCTTACAAACCTAAGGACACACGTTACGCCTCAACAAAATTTATGCTTAATGTCAGACCGCCACAATTCAATCAGTGCAGCATTTAACAGACCCAGTAGTGGTTGGACTCAAGGGAACTGTGTGCAAGTGTTTTGTATTCGACACATTGCACAAAATTTTACAAAAAGATTCAAGAATACAACTGTGAAAAAGGATCTCATCAACATGGGTAAGTTATTAGATGTAAATCTGTCTTTTTCATTTTTTTGGCTGTTAATTATTCATATCCAATATTAAATCATAAATTATTCTTAAAATTATATTTGCAGCATACACATTGACGGAGCCATGTTGTAACTACTACTACAACATCATTAGAGAAGACAACTCAGAAGCAGCAGCTTGGGTTGACCAAATTCTAAGGGAACAATGATGTCTTGCATATGATCAAGGAAGAAGGTGGGGTCACGTAACAACAAATATGGCTGAAGCAATAAATTCTGTCTTGAAGAAGACAAGAAATTTGCCAATTTCATCCATAATATTGGCCACGTACACCAGGTGCAACACATACTTTACCAAAAGAGGTAGACAAATAACTACAATGCTCAGTGCTGGTCATGTGTATTCTGAATATGCGACAAACTTCCTACAAGATGCAGACTCCAAGTCCAACACGCACCACGTCGTTGATTTTGATAGAAATACCATAAGATTTAGAGTGGAGGAGATGGTCAATCAAGAAAGTGTTCCTATTGTAGAACTGAAGGACACACAAGAAATCATTGTCCTAATAACCCTGCACTATCATAATCTGCATCAAACCACTTAGTTTATGTTGTACTTTGAATTGTCTTCAATAAATATAAACTTCATTCAATTCAATAACAGATCTTTTCTTATTATCTTTTATTCTTACTTATTTTACATAAACCAAAAACATATAAAAAATTAATTTCATATACAATAATGAAATAGTTTTAAATTATTTTAATTATTTCCTTCATTTCTAAATTAATTTGGACAAATTTACAATGTTTAAAATATAAAATTTTTAACAATTATCCAAAATTAAAAGAAGCCTATAATTCCAATTTTTGTTAACACATATTACAAAAAAAATTCATACTTCACAAATTATGAAAGAAAATTTAAAATTAAATTGAATTTTATATTTTGAAATTACACATAAAATCACTTACTATACAATACAAATTCATTTTTTTTAATTTACAAATTCATAAACACAAAATATTATTCTTTATTTTACTATTTTTTCAAATAACACCTCA
>Ga0209589_1006066_pt1 | contig 20192 bp, 5 predicted proteins | sample CowpeawhiteBW_FD_187525 | JGI IMG/M metagenome (GOLD analysis project Ga0209589, IMG submission 187525) | Root nodule microbial communities of legume samples collected from California USA - Cow pea white BW (SPAdes) (version 2) | ecosystem: Host-associated > Plants > Roots > Nodule | place: USA... | reverse complement strand
TATATATATATATCGATGTCAAAAGAAAAAACCAGGCTTGGCAAAAGCAAGAAAACCCCATCTACGACGTTCCTATATTTTTCTAAATAAAAATCCGCACGAGAAGAAAATAAAACTGATTATTTCTCACAAACTAAATTAGTTCATGTGGAGTTAATATATTATTTCTGACAAATAAGTTTTATTCTCTTTTTATAAATATTTGTGGAAAAGTGTATGGAAAAAAGATAAATCAGTGTAGCAAAAAAATTTATATCGGTTAAAAAATATTTTCTATATCGATTCTGAAATTTGTATAAAAGGTTTATATTTAATGTTGGTTTCAGACATACAGTAAAAAGTTGACTTAAGAATAAGAAAAATTGTAATAAAAGTTAGTTTCTGGACCAGTTTTTGACATAAGAAAAAGATGAGTTTCTGGGTTGATTATGATGATAATCGAGATATAAAAAGTGTAACTTTTAATTTGGTCTCAATTATGATTTGAAAAAGAAAACGCAGGCATGGATATTGCAAATATGATAAAATAATAAAGTTGATAGGGTCAAATCAAGCATTAGCAACATAATAATAATAATAATAATAATAATAATAATAATAATAATAATAATAATAATAATAATAATAATAATAATAATAATAATAATAATAATAATAATAATAATAATAATAATAATAATAATAATAATAATAATAATATGTTGTAATGTATAGCATAGACGTTAAGTAGCCGTTACTGGTTGGAAGTAGCTTCTGTATTGACCTGGCAACATAAGTAAACCTCCATTTTGGTTACCTAAGCAACTGTCTTTTCCTTTAGACCCTTTCCAACGCTCCTACACAGTAGTAGCCGTTGCCTTCAACATGCAATTCAAATATAGTAACGTATCTACTTCAACAATTCTATGCATTTTACTATTTCAACCCATTCAAGAATTGGTGCCATTTTTTATTCTACAACTCATCATAATCGTGTATACCACAAAAAAGTGCTTTGTGACTTTTTTTTTTTATTATTGACTTATTATGTAAGTTTTATATATGTAAGTGGTTAAGGATGTGATAGACAAATAAATAAGTTTAAACTAATGCTTATCTATTGAGGTGAAAAGAAGTTTTTTTTTTCTGACATAAGCATACTTTTTTTTTTATCCATAAGAAAAGTAGAAATAGTAAGAGAGTTTACAATATGGAATCTTTTATTTATCATATTTTCTAGTTTAAGGAAAGAAATGAGTCCTTAGGAGTAATCTCGCCGTGAAGTTATATATTGATTTCAAGATTTGTTTTAGTTTTTTTTTAATTATTTATGTAATTACTAAGTCATTAAAATTTACAATTCAAGTAATTCTGTTTGTGAAACCTAGTTTCATTAATCGATTTATTGATTTATTCATTAATACTGTACATTGTATTCCCTAAAATAAATTCCCGATTTTTTTCCTTTTTCTCTTTTCAAAAAATTAAAAATCACATAATCAACTTTTATTTTATTATTATTATTATTATTATTATTATTATTATTATTATAATTTCTAAGACCAGTTATGCATCTAATACGTTGGTAACAGCCGTACTCTAGCTTTGGCCCAAAAACAATTGACATTCCCATTGTCTAACGGGTTCAACCTATAATCCAAACATTATATATCCGTACATACATATATAGATTTTTAGCTTTTGTTGCTCCACTACACTTTCTTTGTTTGTAATGCTTCTGATATATATATTTATTCTTTATTAAAGATGGTAAAGTTGTAATAGATTTAAAGATTTAAAGATAATAGATGCTTGAAAAACTTGTAATAGATTTAAAGATGATAAAGTGGACTGGCTGGAATTTTTAATCCCTTAGTCCGCGTAAGCTGTCAAATTGTATCTCAAGGCGGGGATGAGACGATCAGGTCTATTAACTTTTTTTTTCTCTTAAATATAAAATTAAAATAAAAGTAACTTAAATTTTTATATTGTATTCTTTTAAGAATGGTGTAAAATTAAATTCATACTTATAAATTAAGTTTTAATTACCAATTATAATAGAGTAATTAAATATGTAAATATAATAATTATTTTAATTAATCTAATTAAAAAATTAAAAAATTAAAAATTATTTTTATAATTAAATATATTTTTAATATTTATTTATTTGTATTTATAAATAAATTTTAAAAATTAAAATTAAAATTAAAATATTTAGCAGAAGTCAGTATGCGGGTTACAAATTTTGATCCATTTGGACGTGGCCGAGCGAAAATAGATTGGAGTACTCCATTTTACTTTATAGTTTAAATTAAAAATTTCATATCCATTACGATTATGTTCTTTAAAAATATATCGATTATTAGGAAAAGAAAGTATATTTAAATTGTTTTAAGATGTTGAAATTATGGAAAAATGTCTATCTTCATATAAGCGTGAATAAGGGATCTATCATAACAAAGGTCCTTGTGGATTGAAGATTCGTTCATATTTAAGATTAGGTATTATGTATAATAGTTCACATATATGGGAGTCAGAACGTTGGAGCGGTTAGGATATGAATAGTGTAGTTTTTAGTTGAATAAATATTTATTTTGTTTTTTTTTTTATATTTGTGCGGGTATTCATTATATAAGTATTTACATATTTTTTTAATATTTACAGATATTCATGAATATTAAGTGGATATTTATAAAGAAATTTAAAATATTTAACAACATATTTTTACCAAAAATTCAAATAAAATACCATACATAACAATCGTAAATTTCAAACAAAGTTCAAATAATTCATCTAAATAGTGTTAAACGACAGTTTACCAAAAAATAGACATTTTTAAAACCAATTGACAAAAAATAATCAATTCAAACTCAATGTACTAATATTTTAATGATGTTCTTTTATTTATTTTTAATTTAAAGTAAAGTGTAATGGTACATGTATCCACATTTACAAATACCGTAATACCTATTAATATGCGAGTATAAATACATGTATCCATTATTGTAAATATTTATTTACACTATTTATTTTTTATTGTTTGCAAATTTTATTCGTCAATACATGATTACTTTTTACGGGAGGTCAAACCAGAGTTGCTCGAAATTTTTGTGAAGGATTTACAGAAAATACTAATGTTGTCATAGCGATTACTCGTTACTATCGCAAAAAGTTGTTTCCTTTTTTTATTAAGTTTTCTGTGAGAGTTTCAAATGTGACCTCAATCACGTGAAATCCTTCTGCATAATTATAAAGGTTAGTGTGACTGCGTGTTTTTGGTTACGTAGTGTGTATAGATTCATGCTTCTTTTGTTATTAAACCAACCATGTTTCGATGAGCTATATGTATATCCACCCATATACCACCTATCACACTAACCAACTTCGCTGACTGCGATTTTCTCCATATATGAAAACTTTGAAGCTGGTATCAGTCCACAAATGAAATAGCAGAAACCATTCTAAAACCATAACAGTTTGGTATCAGAGTAGGTTGTAACTGAGAAAGACAAGTTTGCATGTCAATTACCAACTGCAATAGAATAATTAACAGCGATCAGAGAAGAGAAATTATCAAAATATTTTTTTTCTAATATATTAATCGGTAAACATAGTTGACAAAACAGTTCTTACCTAGACAATCTTAAAGTTTGTTAAAGAATCTGTAATCGATCAGTTGGACACGCCAATTAAACTTAGTCAATGTTCTATATATTCCACATAATAAAAAGGAGTATCTAATCCTCACCTAATCATTTTTTTAACTAAGGCAAAATCAGCAGCTACTGTTCAATAACTGTGTTTTAGTTTACACAATATAAATACAACACCACTCATAGATACAATACTGCATAAACAAGAATATAACATACAAAAATAACACAAAGCACACATTGATCTTGAATATATACTACATTAATATTACATGTTTTGTAACTTTTTAAATTTACACAATAATTATATGTTTTGTATTTCTCAATTGTAATAATCTGATGTCAGAAGTGAGATCGAAAAGATCCAAAAAAATAAGTTATAATTCAAATACAATTCGATTACTAAACCAGCAGTAAAAGAGTACGCAGAAATTTCTGCGACGGTTTTAGTAATTAAGTTAAAGAGTAAAACAAATTTCTTTTATAATTCTTTTACCATTTACTTTTTCCTAGTTACTTTTAAATTGATTTACTTGTTTACTTTCGATTATTTAAAGGTTATGTACTTATTCCTTCTCCAAATCCTTATATCTTATTACATTTTATTTGTAAAAGAAAAATATTTAAAAGTTAGTTTATATAAATTCATCTTTAACACACATAATCAATTTTATATACAATTGTGACTCAACAGTCTCAACTTTTCTTTACTCTTGTAAAAATAATGAATGAAATTTATGTTTTTATGTTTATAAAAAATCAAATACGTTAATTTAATCTAATTGCATTGTTTATTTATCGAATTTGTTTCTCAAGTAAATAACAGAAGCACAATGTGCGTATATAAAATTTGTCTACGTGCACATCTTGCCTTCCTTTTGTGTTTTGCCTAAAAATTTATATAACTCTCGTTTATTGTTTCAATTACGTTATTTTTCTTTCTTTGCAAACCTTTATTTAAAGTCTTTAGCTTTTATTTTATTTTATTTATATCTAAAATACTAATAGTAAAAACACTACAAGAATGCACTCTTTTAGCTTCCAAATCACAGCGTCGGATTGGTGTGCGACGCAAATTACGTCGGTCAGACCCACGCAAAACCGACGTTAACAAAAAAGTATTTAGAAATAAAAATTCTCTATTTTGTGAAAATGTAAAAAATTTTAAAGTTAAGCTTTTCGTCGGTTCGGCCGACGCATACATACCAAATAGCTGACGTCGGAGGGTCGACGCATAACAATTTAAATTGTTTGCGTCGGCTAGCCCACGCATAAATTAAATTGCTGAGATAAAAAAATTAAATTTTAGGTTAAAGTATTGGGAAACCATCAAATTTCACTTTTCCCCTTTTAGCTTTTCACACCCTTCGTCTTTCCTCGAGTGAGTTCCACTTTTCCCTCCTTCCTTGGCAAGGGATTTCTTCCACGAGTGGGTGAAACTTAATGAGGCGAGTGGGCGAGCGAAACTGCAACACCACCTGCTGCAACGACGCTCCAACTTCTTCGACAATGCCACCTACTGCGAGGAGGCGTGGTTCTGCAACGTCGCAAGCTGCTCCGGCGAGATGACTGTGGTGACGAGCGTGGAGGCTTGAGCGAGAGAGGGTACAACAACGAGCTTCCTTCACCATGTAGCTTCTCGTCAGCAACACAATGCAAAAACTCTCTTCTCTACAACGAAGAGTTTTTTCAAAGGCACGATTTAGGGGTTTTCGTTCGCACCCAATTGGAAGCATGTGCGTTGTAATGGGTTCTGTTGGAGCTTCTCTGTACAACTAGGGTTCGCGTTCTCGTTAAAATCCACATTCGCTCTTAGCGGTCACAATAGCTATTGAAGTCGTTGTTGTAGTGCATCTCCGTAATCGTTTGGAGTTCGTGGCTTTAAGCCCCATTGTTGGCGTCGTAGAGGTATTTTAACTTTTCCCTTCTTTCTTTGTTTTCTCGATTGGATTTCGTTTAGGAATTAATTGAGGTTTGATTGGATATTATTGTAAACTGTGAAGACAAAATTGGAGCGTACATTTGAGTAGTTCTTATTTGAAAATTATATATATGCATTTTGAGTTGTTCTTTTGTTTGAGATTTAAACGAGATTGATGTTTTGATGTTATGATGGAGTGTAGGTATTGTGGTATTATTTTCTACTATTCTGTTTTAGGATTGCAATTTCACCTCATATTGGTTTTTGGGTACTTTTTTTAGATGTAGAACTGGAAATGATTAGGAGTTGACACTGATAGTTTCTGAAACAACCTTGGAGAGGCATATAGAGAAAAGAATGTTGGTGGTTCTAAGAAAAAGACTAGGTTGCTGTACGAAGGAAACCAAGATAAACATTGATTTTGATGTGCCAAAGAGTAAGTGTTTTCCTTATCTATCTGTAATCTTCTGCTTCTTTTCACTATCACAAGAACTTGGTTATTTGTTTATGTTTTAATCAAACACCACCAGCCACTCACCAGCCACTCACTTTGATTTCTGAACATCACCACTTGGGTCTGCAATTGCATCACTCTCTCAACTTCAAGGAACCGTGTCCAGTCCCTTTTAGAGAATTTATATCATATAAGTAATTTTCTCTTCTTTTGTTTTGTTGCTTGTATGCAACTGAGGGGTAATGAATCTGTTTTGTTTGGTCTTTTGTTGCTGAAATTAGTTCTTTAGACTTAGTGTTGCAGCTTTTCTTTATCACCCCTACATTGCATGTGTGCTTCGTTTGATGCCATCTTCATCTTAGCTTAGATATGGCGTTTTATTGCTTGTTCCACTATGTTTTGTTGTTCATTGGCCTACTCTTCAGTGCATTTTTTTTGTTGCGTGATGGTTAATCACCACCGCCTAGCTAGGTCATAACTTGTTTTGCAGGTATTTGCGTGGGCCAAGCCCATGCAAGGTTGACGCCAACGATTAAAGCACAAATTGTTTGCGTCGGCTAAACCCACGCAAAGCCTTGCTTCAGCCATTAATTTTCAATCATTCGTGGGTTTAGCCCACGCAAAAGTCAGAAAATATTTCAGCTGTGCGTGGGCTTGACCCACGCATACAAAATTAATATTATATTTTTTATGCGTTTTCGTGGGTTAAGCCGACGATAAATAAGCAACAAATGTGCGTCCCTGTTTAGCCAACGCAAATGAGCTTTGCATCCAGGAAATGGGCGTGGTCCATGTTGCCGTCGTTTGACCGACGCCTTCGTCCTTTTTTCGTCGGTTTTACACTACTGGTGTATGTTTTTGGCCGACGAAAATAACATACATTCTTGTACTGAAAAATCGTTTTATTTTAAAACTACAACTTTAGTATTTTAAGATTTTAATCTATTACATATTAAGAAAAGAAGTGTATCTCCTTATATATATAGTTGTTGTATTATTATTATTATTATTATTATAATATTTAGACACACATCTTAATTTTATTTACTACGAGATTATATTTTAATTACTTCTATTTTTTATTTGTTTTGTTGCTGATGTATATCTTTATATATAATTATAGATTATTATCGTTAACATTAGTTTTAAAATTAGTATTGACATTAATTTTTATAGCATAAACATTATTATTATCATTAACTTGTTTTTATTGGTATCATTATTACTATTATTTTATTATTATTATTATTATTATTATTATTATTATTATTATTATTATTATTATTCATAGTGATGTTATTATTATAAGTGTTCTTATTTTAATTATAAAAATTTAATAATTTATAATTTATATTAATATTATTATTAGTATTTTTAATGGTTACCTAAATATAATAAAAATTATATTATTATTCTAAAAATATTTGAAATTGTTTCGATACACTTAATAAGTCTCATCTCGGGAATGCGGTGGTTGTTTTTAACGATGGTTGCTGGACGGACTTAGGTTGAATCGGAACATAAATAAAAGAAATACAAAAAAATTGTGTGTACACGCACTAGTTACATACTATTATAATTATTTCATAAAATCAATTAACTGCATTATATTTTGATATCAATCTTATCTATTATATTTAAAACTGAAATTATTATTGTATCACATAGAATTTCTACTTCATTGTTTTAATAATAACATTTACAACAATATAATCTAATTCTCATGATATTTATTATTTTATTTTTATATTATTATTATTATTATTATTATTAGTTATAACTATAATTATTATTATTATCAACTCTAACTATGATTATAAGAATTATTATTATTAACTATAATTATTATTATCATTATTATTATCAACTATAATTATTATGGTCATTATTACTATCAACTATAAGTATTATTATCATTATTATTAACTATAATTATTTATATTATTATATTATTATTATTAATAAGAACTATTATTATTATTATTATTATTATTGTTTTTATTATTATGATTAGATACATATTTTACTTTTACTTACTATGTACGTATCATGTTTCAATCATTTGTCCTTATTATTTGTTTGTTGTTCATTTATCTTTCTTTACATTTAAACAATTATTTGAATTGAAAAAAATATTTACTAAAATTAGTAAAATAATAAAAGTGAAAAATAATTTTGTTATTATAAATAATTATTTAAATTTAAAATATAAAAATTAAGAGGATAAAATTGAAAAAAAGGACACCAAAGATGTTTATGTAGTTGTATTATTATTGTTATCATTATTACTAGCAAAAACACAGCGCGACAACGCCTGTATGTTTGCATTTTCTAATTTTCATAGAAATTTGAGTTAAGATCAATAAGAAGTATATAATTAATTGTTAAAATAATTTTTAAATGTAAAATTAGATAAATAAAATATGTACACGAAAGAAGTTTTATAAAAGATCGACAAAATAGGTTTTTAGATTTACGGTTAAAGGAAAACTATTTATTTATAAAATAATTAATTTTCAAAACAATAGGTAAGGGTAAAATTGGAATAACAAAATGGGTAAGGCCCACTTACTTTACTACCTTTATTTTAAAGGACTGCCCCAAATAAGTTGGGCCTAGGACTAGCCCATAAGGAACCAAAGCCCCTAAACCAGCTGAAACACTTTCATTCTTCTCACTTTCAGAAAAATAGCCTCCTTTCTCCTAGAACAGTAACTTCCTCTGCTAGGGTTTGGGGTTCATCCAAGTTCAACTGAGTTCAACCCATTTCTTTCACTCACGTAAGTTACTTCCGATGCATACTCTTCTCTTTTAGTTTAATCTTCGTGCTTGCTGTTAGGGTTCCTCGTAATAGTCTCGTGTTTCCTCTGTATTGAGATTTTCAGCTCTTAAATATGCTCTTGGAGTTGTCTTGCTCATTCGCTTAAGGGTCGGGGTCGTTTTGGCTAGCTCTTTCCATGTAAGGGAAGCTAGGGTTTATGTTTTTAAAGTTATTTTGCCGATTTTTGGTCTGTTGTATGGTTGTGATGCTTGAATGTATGGTGTGCAAGTATGTTTGATTGATGTGACACTACTCTTTTTCTACACTGCACATTTTTCGTAAAATGAAGATTTCTACTACGTTAACCGTTGGATCGAGCTGAAATTTTAACAGCTGATCCTGAACACATAATTCTTGACTTTAACCTATCGGATCTTTAATCGGAGTTCTGTAGTGAGAGAAGTTTTTATCGCAAGGTCACTGAATTTGTGTTGTTGACAACACTACACACTTTTCGTAAAATGAAAGTTACTACTTCGTTAACCGTTGGATCGAGCTGATATTTTAACAGATGATCCTTAATACATAGATTTTGACTTTGACCGGTCCGATCTTGAATCAGAGCTTTGTAGTGAGAGAAATTTTTATCGGAATATCGTTGTAGTTTGGTTGTTTCTCTGATCTTGAATGGTTATTACTGACTTGAATCTAATTGTTATATTAAAAGCATGTTATAAATGATTATGCATGAGTGATGTGATTCATGGATTGTGGATGATGGGTTTGGTATAAACTTGGCATTTGATTTAAATGAGATGGTTGGTATCAAGGAAACATGGTATTGATATGAAATACAAATATATATTCACTGTTTGGGAAGGATGAGTTGGTATGGATTCAACATTTGGTTATGAATGAGAATGGGTTGTAAAGGTTGGCATGAGATATTGTGTATGGTAAACATTACTTGATTGATTGAACATGATTGGTCTGTGGTCAGTGCGTAATTCCTTGAAATCTCTAGGTGGGATTTCAAGGTCCTGCTTCAGTGGTCGGGACGTAATTCCATGGCCCCTGTTAGTGGGTGTCCATGGTGGTGCCCCATCTATATAATTTGGTAAGGATTCAAGGTAAGGATTGCATCCTGACACTCTAAGGAGTCAGTTAGTCTCACTTAGAGCGGACTGACTCCTGTGGTGAGAGTAGTAGGAGGCCTGAAATTCATTAAGGGTTAACCTTGTGTGTGAGGGAATTGATTCATTGTAACATTGTAACACTTGTAACACTTGTAACACATAACTCGGGGATGAGCAGAGGTATCCACCACAAGTACGAGCATCTGCTGAATCCGACCAGATTATATGTATCCGAATGAGTGGAGTCGAGTCTTAGTGTATTGATTGAGAGGTCATAACATGCTTGGATGATGTATGTATATTGGACTGTGAAAGTATATCTGATTGCATGATAAAATCTTTTTGGCTCTAGCTTACCCTTATGCTTGTTTGATTGCCTTGTATGTTGTTCTTCTACCGTTGCGATGATCATCAATTTATTGATGGGAGCAGATGCGAGAGGTACTCGAGGTCAACAGAGAAGGGATGGTTCCGCTGCACATTCTACCCGTGCTGGACTTCATGTCTCTTTGGGCTTTTCTTTAGGGTGAAGGCCCGTGTATTGTATTGCCCCTAAGGCTTTATTTCGAATACTGGTTATCTCTTACTCCTTTTGGGTTGTAGGCATTGTAGTGAACTTTAGTATTTCCTTTTAAGTACCTTGGATAACTGTAAGGAGTGACTTTATACTCCGCAACTTGGCTCTTTATATTATCAGGTGTAAGATTTCATTTAATTATGTTATTATTTAAATGGGATGTTACAAAATGTCAACACAAAAGATGGTATCCTTTTTATATATTGTTATAGATTATTATTATTATTATTATCATCACTATGTGATATGATTATAGTGGTATTATTATTATTGTTATTATTATTTTTTTTATCACTACGCGATATTATTATTATTATTATATTATTATTATTATTATTATTATTATTATAGTTAGATCCGCAATTTACTTTTATTTACTACGAGATAATATCTCAATTACTTGCACTTTCTATTTATTATGTTGTTCATTTTATTTCTATATCACATTTTACTTTTATTTACTACGAGATCATATCTCAATTACATGCATTTTCTATTTATTTTTTCGTTCATTTTATTTCTATATCTGTTTAATTATTTGAACCAAAAAAATAGTTACTAAAATTAATAAAATGATAAAATTGACAAATATTTTTTATTATGAATAATCATTTAAATTTAACAAATAAATAACGGTTAACATGATAAAATTGTAAAAATAAAAGAGGACACAAAAAATGTGTATCACCTTATATGTGTAATTATTGTATTATTATTATTATTATTATTATTTTTATTATTTTTATCATTACGGGATATTATTATAATGGTATTATTATTATTATTATTATTATTATGATATTTGGAAACACATCGTAATTTTATTTACTATGTGATCATATTTCAATTACTTGTCCTTGAAATTAATATTTATAGCATAACATTATTATTATTATTATTATTATTATTATTATTATTATTATTATTATTATTATTATTAGTTTGTTATTATTGGTATCATTATTATTTTTATTATTATTAATACTATTCATAGTGGTTTTAATATTTTTTTAATCATAAAAAATATTATTACACTAAATATTTTTTCTAAATAGATTTTTAATCTTTTAAAAATTTTATAAGTTATAATTTAAATTAATATTATTATTAGGTTTTAATGGTTAAATAAATATAATAACAATTATATTATTATTCTTAAAAGGTTTAAAAAAAAAACGTGCCTGCATGCACAACTCACTAACTATTATAATTATTTCATAAAATCAATTAACTAAACCATATTGTGATATCAATTTTATTTATTATATTTAAAACTAAAATTATTATCATATCACTTAGATTTACTACTCATTACTTTAATAATAATATTTACAACAATATAACCTAATTTTCATGATATTTAATTACATAATATTTTCACTACTCTATTATTTTAATATAAAAAAAATACAATTACGAGTTAGTCTACTAGTTTATTATAAAGTAATAAAGGAGTCTATAGGGTTACAGTGATAAAACTCGAAACATGTTGTTTTTAAGTTTTCTTTAGAAATTGGTTAAAATACTCTTTTGGTCCTAATTTTCGTCAAGTTTTGTTAAATAATTCTTACTTTTGTTTTTGTGCTAAAATAAGTCTCAATTTTTGTCAATTTTGTTCAATTTGATCATTTTTCGCTAACATCGTTTAAATCATTAACAACCATGACAATGATGTGTTACTCCGTGGTTTTTTTTAATTTCTTTAACTTTTTTATAATTTTTTTAAATATCCACATTTCAACTCAGCAGCATGCCACGTGTCAGAGTCAATGTTTTACACTCAATTTGGTCCCTATATTTGTTATTTTTGTTCAATTTAGTTCCAATTTTGTTTAAAATTGACCAATTTTGTCCTTGTCGAAGATGAGATCAAATTTAATTTTTATATAAAAGTTATAATGATTTGAATTTTAATATATTATATAAAAATATTTAATAAAAAAATGTGAATTTTAATATAAAAATTAAATTTTGTTTCAATTTGGAAAAACACAAAATTTGTTTATGTTAACAAAAATTGGGACTAAATTGAATAAAAATAACGAATATAGGGACCAAATTGAATATAAAACATTGACTCTAATATGTGACTCACTATTGGGTTGACACATGAACATTTAAAAAATTTAAATTTTTTTAAAAAAAATAATAAAATAATAATAAAAAAACACGAAGTGACACGCGGCAATCACGGTTCATTGTCGTTAATTATTTGAACGGTGTTAGCTAACAAGGACAAAATTGAACAAAATTGATGAAAATTATGACCTATTTGAGCACAAAAATAAAATTAAGATACTTAACGAAAATTGGGATCTACAATATATTTAACCTTAGAAATTTAATGTCATTGTATTGTTAAAAGTATTTGAGAAGATACAAGTCCCACATCTTTTACTTAACCTTCAACGTTGTTTATATTTCAAATTGTTTATGAAGTGTAATTTACATATATAAAATTTGGCTTCATGCTCATCAACCTTCTTTTTTGCGTTTTGTGTACAAGTTTGTATGACTCTTGTTTATTGATACAATGACGTTATTTTTCTTTCTTTCCGATCCTTAACTGCAGTCTTTAAATTTTTTTTTTATTTTATTCATATTTAAAATATTAATAATAAAAAAATCTATTTTATCTAAAACTACAAATTTAATATTTGAAAATTTTATTTATTATAAAGTATTACATGGATATATATTGTTATAGTGATAAAAAAATCAAACACGTTGTTGTTGCTTTTAAGTTGTCACAGTACAGAAAAGGATTTGGTCATTGACATTGAATTTCGATTGCTGAACCGAAACATATATATCAAAGCATAAAGTTTTGACCTCCGTTATAAATCAAAGCATAAAGTTTCATATTATATTTCAATTCCCTTAATAACCGAAGGTGAATACTTTTAAAAATTAAATAAAATTTTAAACAAAAAAGTATATTTGACCTCAGTTCAAAATCGTAACAGTTTAGTATCAGAGTAGGTTACAATTGATAAAGAGAAGTTTGCATGTCAATTAGAACCACAACCATAGAAGAGAAATGATCAATTTTTTCTAATTTTTGAAATATTAATTGGTAAACATAGTTGACAAAACAATGTTAACAATTTAAAATGTGGTAAGACAATTATATTTTATTAGTCAGTTTATTAAACTGATTTAATTAATTATATTTATGAGTAAGTATATATATATATATAATATTAATTATGTAAATATCATAATATTTTAATTTGGTAAAGAGACCAAATTAAGAATATTAACTTTTAAAAATAGTAATTGACAGCATAAAAGGTTATAATTCTCATTTATTAATTGTAAGCACATACAAAATTTCTGTTCAAGAAGAATATTTAATGGTTGAAATATGATTGGCATGTATAAAATTTCGCCTCATGTTAATATAATATTTTTCTTTCTTTGCAATCCTTTATTTTAAATCTTTGAAATTTAATGTGATGACCTAATATATAATAGAATCACTATTGATTTTATTCTTTAATTAGGCTTATGATTTTCGGTTGCCTTAATGGGTCCTTGCTTATTATTATAGTTAGTAATGTTGAAACTACTAGCAATTTGTATTTAGGGTTTAGGGTAAATAAACAAATTATTCCAACATTAGTTATTGAATACTCAATCAAACTCTTATTTAATCAAATAAACGATATTAAGTTTTTAAATAAATTTAATTAAGCCAAACTTAAACTTTAATATTTAAATTGATGATGAGAATCATACATATATCTTTCATTTATATATTTATATTTACTGCACGCACTCTTAAGTTTTGAATTAAAATTAATTTTGTTGATTTTTATAGTATCCACAGTTATAATTTATTTTACTAGATTGCAAATATTATAAAATACAAGTATGCCTACTTGAAATATAATTAAGTAAAATTTCTCATAATTTTGATCTTTTCAATAACCCATGTTTTAGTATCTTAGATGGTTTCCACCATCCAAACTGTGGAGATGCTTTCATTTCTTCAAAACGTGGGTTTAATTGTTTCCTTGAGCTAAACGTGAGGTCCATACTTTCAAATTTTCTTCTTCACTTCGTGGTATGGAATTATATATCATCGACTAATCTCAAATCATCATATTCATAAACATGTTGGTTTTATTCTGATAATTATATTATGATATTTTTTAAGAGGTGCCTTAGGATAAAGTTGAGATGATGGATAATTTTAAGGTATTGTTCGCTTTTGATATTTGGATTTTTAAACTCTCTGAATTCCATCACGATTTTGATGATGTAACATCTCATTTAATAGCTTTTAAACTACTAAATAAAGCTTTATATAGTGATAACCCAAAGCAGATAGCATGGAAGTTGAGTATAATCTTATATAGTCATCCAAAACTGAGTAATGACAATACTATATGTACAAGACTTCTAGAAGAAAGGGAAGGTAAATTCTAACCACTTACTACAAAACACACCTATCTACAGGACCTCTAGATACTACTGCTCAGTCCTACTATCAACACCACGCAAAAACTCTCCCCCTGCAACCTCCTATGCTCACACATTTAAATGATCATTGCAAAGAACAAAACAAAGGGTAGACAAACATAAAAACGCAGGGTAAGCTAATAATGATTTAAAGATGTTACATTAGAGTAAGAGCATAATAACAATCAATTATCACAAATTCACACAGGAACATTCCAATACTCACACGTCATTCAACTCTAGACTCAATTATCCAAATATATGCAATTAACATCGGACCTCTGGGTGGCTTGCACCGATGTATGATTCCCAAACTCTACAGAGTTTGGCCTCAAGGGGTTATTGTAACATCCCGGCCGGATATTACTAATTTAAATAAAATAAAGTAAAATAATATTAAATATGTCATTATTATTCAAAGTTCTTTCCCAAATTCACAAATCCTAACATGATGTCTATATGAGATTTTCTTCCGATTTGACCCCAACCATGTATAATCCAATGAAATACGACATATAATAATTCTCACGCATTTAGAATAGCATTTTTATTTTATTATTTAAATCCGTAATATCCGGTCAGGATGTTACAATTATTACCCAATCATCACACCAGGTAAGTCTCCTTCGCGCCAAAGACTTGATCGAGTTTAGTGGCTAAGACCTCCTGCTACTCCTCATGACATAACTCATTATACTCTATATGAGCCTTAATGGTTATTGGAGCGTCAGGATACCAACCAAAATTGATTCCTTATGTCTTTACATACCCTACCTCATCCACACTTAGAATTTCTCCACGAAATTCCTCCATAATTCACATACAACATATCCATATTCACCCAATCTCACTCAAAGCATACCAAGACAATCAAAATAATCCATTTCAGACTAGTTAATGCAATGAAACACATCAAAACAGCAAACACATGAAATCTGACAGCTCAACGCTCAGCCTTAGATCCAATGCTCAGCCTCAACATTAAAATTTTGTTCCAGACCTGCAGGGGTCCCAACGTTGGGGCACCACTCGGCTGGCGCTCAGCCTCATTCTTCTCGCATTTTTCAACGCTAGGCACTAGGGATGTCAAAAATATCCGTACCCGCGGGTATCCGTGGATAAAATCCGCAATGGGTAGGAAATGGATATTAAAAATGGATACCCGCTACTCGTGGGTACGAGTATTTTTGATACCCGCATGTTAATGGGGCAGGTACGGGTATCATAGTATCTGTACCGGTGGATACCCGTACCCGCTAAACTTTAATTCACAAAAATACCCTTATATATATATTAGTAAAAAATATTCTGACCTATTTTTTTCTAAGCTGCATATCTTGTCTTGTCTTCTGTCTTCATTCTTCTAGCTTCACGTATTGGTACAAGTACACCTCTTGACATTCTTCTCTCTCCCTTCTTTGAAATTGGGCATATACATCAAGCCCTATATAGATTGACGTTTATGGTTTGTTGTCAAATGATGGAATCAAAATAAGAATACTTGGCACGTGGCAATTGAGGTTTATTATTTGATTATTTTTCAGGAATCAATTGGAGAAGGTGGACATGTTGATCAAAACACTAATTGAAGAATTTTCATTGTGTTGAACATCATTTTATATTTATTTTTATAATTATTTGGACTTGTATGAACTTGAGTTTGTTTGAACTTTATTTAAAATTTATGACAGTGATGTATTTTATTTTATTTTATTTGAATTTATGATTAAATAATTATTTTTTGAATAATTTCGTAAATATCCGCGGGTACCCGTGGATACCCGCATATATGAAAAACATATACAGGTACCCGCATAACGGATACCCGACAAATATGGGTACGGGTACGGGGCAAATATTTATCTAGCGGGTAGGGTATGGGGGAGCTACTACCCGTACCCTACCCGCCCCGTTGACATCCCTACTAGGCACCGCTGGACTGGCGCTCAGCGCTGATCCTCTCGCATTTTTCAAGGCTCAACCTTGAATTCTGAGGCTTAGCCTCACACCAGAAAACAACACAGATTCTGGTTTTCGTTGGGAGATATTTCACTTGATTTCATGACCCAAATTGGCACCTCCATGACAATGTTGTCTAGTTTTCAAAATGGTTTTCAAGCAAAGTGAGATGATACCAATTAGAACCATGATTCAAGTGTTCATTTTCCAATTCAACCTTTATTCACACAATTCAATCACAATTTCACTTATACCAAACATCAAACAATTCACATTACATCACACTTCAAACAATCAATTCTGATTACACACAATTACATTCATTGTATCCTCTAATTAAATTCAATTATCAGCTTCCCTTGCCTGACAAAGCGACTCTACAGACCCAAATCGTTCAAAAAACACCAAAACGCATCTAACTCCACATGATGCTCTATCTATACATAGAAACATCACGAGAACGATAAAGACCTACCATTATGATCACTGATCAACAAACACTCATACTGATGAATAAAACAAGACATGCATGCGAAAGATGGCTCACATGCGAGAGAAAACATAATTAGACCAAAAAGAGGGCAGAAACTCAACTTACGCGAACGAAGAAACTAATCGGTCTAACTTGAAGAGCTTGTCGAGAGGATTAATCCTACGATCTCGGTTCTTCAATCAGATAACCAGAGAAATAAAAATCCTAAAAAGAAGTCAGAAAGCTCTAGAAAAGTGGTTTATAGAGAGATAATGTGTTTTAAAATAATGAAACTCTTTTAAAATGATTCTGTTTATATTAAAACCTTTTAACATTAAAATAATAGAGTTTTATTATTTTTAAACCTTTATAATTTTAAAATATCATTTTCTAGAGTTTCACAAATGATGCCTCACATGATTATAAAAATAAGGTATGTATAGATATTTTTTAATATTTATTTTTATAGGCATTATGAGACTAAATTATCTAACTTTATGATTTAATTGTGTAGGCGTCGTATCTTAACACAGATTCTCAGAGGTTTGAGGGAATACATCAATCTCCAAAACTACTTTGAGAGATGTAGAAGATATACAAAGAGTTTTTTAGAATAAAGATTAAAGATAATTTATTTATAAAATAGTTAATTTTTAAAATAATAATAATTAAGGATAGAAGTGAAAATATGAAATATGGACAAAAGAAAGTATTTCTTTATATATTATCATAATAGATAAACACTTTTCACTTCCTCTAAATCTAGAACTCATACTTAGTTTAAATAAAAAATGACTCTTATTTAAATAAAAAATTTAAAAAATAATCGGAAATAAATATAATTTTGTTGCTGTCAATGCTAATTTACCTGGTAGATCTGAATCCGGTTCATATAGTTGTCCTTGCAAAACATTATTAGACTTCTTTTCTTAACGACGTTTTTTTACATAAATTTATTAAATTTTTAAAAAATTGTATGTCTCATATTTGATTGATGCAATAATTTTTTTTCATTGTATAATTTCTAAGAAATATATAATTTCTAACAATAAGGTTCTGGATGAATACGTCTCTTCATGTGATTGGAGACTAATCTTATGGTTTATTCAACACAAGGAATGGAAGATGAAAATCACATGTTTCCTTGCCATTAAAAGTACGTGTGCTCAGTTCACGAACAATGTGTTGGCGTTAGAAAGTTCATGTATTGGACCATCAATCAAATTATGCACTCTACAAATATTTTTATCTTTTTCACATAAAAATAAGTAATTTTTAAACAAAGATTAAAGTTTAAAAGAAAAATAATACTTATGTTAAATTTCAATTATTATTAATTTAATCTTTATTTTTTTGAAATTTAATTTAAGTGATGTATTATAATTTTTATTAGTTTATAAAAAATATATTTTATTAGAATTAAAAAAAAACTTATTACAGAAACATTTAAAATATTTTTAAACTTGGATACTAGTTATGTTTTATAATTTTTATTTTTTTAATTGTAGCAATTTTGTTTCATTAATAGATATTTTAATTTTTATAAAATTGTATTAGTACTCTAATTTGAAATCTATATAAGTACAATTATTTTTTTAACATTTGATATTAAAAAAATAAAAATGTGATATTGATGTTGAATAATTGATAATATAATTTTTTTTATTTTTTTATAAAAATTAATTAATTGATATTCAAACAGAAAAAAAAGGTACATATACAATAACCCACCATGTTATATAGTATCTTAAATGGTTTTCATCATCCAAGCTGTGGAGATGTTTTCATTTCTTCAAAAGGTGGGTTTAATTGTTTCTTTGAACTAAACGTGGGTCCATACCATTCAATTTTCTTCTTCACTTCATGACATGGTCTTATATATCATCAATTAATCTCAAATCACCTTGTTCATAAACATGTTGGTCATACTACTCAATTTTGAATTCTCATTTCTTATACCAAAAGAAATTGTAGATAAAGAAATTTAATATAAAATTTTCTAAATTCCTAATAGATATAAATGACGGTTTTATGTTGTGTTTATGTATGATATTTGCTAGTGAAAGTGTAGAAAATCAAATATGGTGATTTCTTCAAGTACTACAATGGTTGATCGGTTAGAATATGCTTTCATTTTGGAGTTTTTAAGTGTGTGTTAGATGTTGTAAATAATTGATGTTTGAACATCGAACGTGATGAAATTTTAACATAATTAATAAGTCCAAACCATTTTTCCTGGTTTTAAAATAATGTTTTACTTTAGTGTATTTTGTTAGAATGAGATGGTATTGTTTAAGTTGGATAATGAGCAAGAGTATTATTTAGCATAAATTTGCGAACTTTCTTTTTCTTTTTTTTATGTGAAGTACATGAAAAAGTACATGTTACTATTTTCATTTGTATTATTATTATAATATTATAATAATTATTATTATTAATATTAGTATTACTATTACTATTAGTATAATTCATTACTAATATTAGTATCGATTATACTTTCTATAATTTATTACTTTATCATAAAAAAATCAAAATCAAAACTATATTATTTATTTTAATAAATTAGTTATAAAAAATTATCTAAAATTAATTATTCTCTATATAATCAAACTCTATTAAAATATTATATTTTTAACTATATATGATTGTAACGTCCCATTTAATTATTAAACGAAATTAAAGAAAACGTCACGCGATAAAGTATAGCAGCGTAGTCTTGGGGTCCTTAACGCAACCCCTACAACCTGGCACACCACGATGCCAACATAAAACAGATACAATTCTAATAAGGTGTGTAGAGTAAGAAATCATAA
>Ga0209589_1006065_pt1 | contig 20198 bp, 8 predicted proteins | sample CowpeawhiteBW_FD_187525 | JGI IMG/M metagenome (GOLD analysis project Ga0209589, IMG submission 187525) | Root nodule microbial communities of legume samples collected from California USA - Cow pea white BW (SPAdes) (version 2) | ecosystem: Host-associated > Plants > Roots > Nodule | place: USA... | reverse complement strand
TCATTATTCTGTAAAAGGATGACACTAATTGAGAAAGTTTTGGTTAAACATCACTCCTTTCCTATTGTTTTTATGTTTTAATTTAATTATTTTCATATTAGATGATTTGAATTGATTTTTTTTTTTCTTTTGTTGTTTGTTTTAAGATGTGATTTGGATGTATCTCGAGTGAAATGAGATTATTATGATACAATGATATATAAGATTTTGGACGTTGACCTAGGTCGTCTTGATCGCCGGCACAACCTTAACGGGTCGGGCGGACGCGACAACCCGTACAGGACGGACGATCTTGATGAATCGGACTGATTTGAAGATCTAGACGAGCTCGACGACTCGATGAATTGAACAATCCAGGCGAACCAGACGGGCCTAACAACCTAGATGTGTCCAACGATCCGGATTGGCCGAGCGGGCCCAATAACCCAACAACCTGGACAAGTCCGACGAACTTGAAGAGCCGGACAACCCAGACGGGCGAAGTGGGCTAGACAACCTGGACGGGCCTAGCGAGCTAGACAACTCAGACGGGGCTAGCGGGTCAAACAACCCGAATTGTCAGGCAATCTTGACTACCTTGAAGGGTGAGGCAGGTTCGACGATCCAGACAGGCCTGACAGACCCGACGACACGGACAAATCCAATGAGCCAAATAATCCAGACAGACCTAATGGGCTGGGCGACTGTGATCCATCATTTACAAAACACACACACATAACCCATTCAATCTACAACCACATCCACAAATATTTTTCACTTACACAATGTTTCTAAAAGATTAATATTAATATTGTTCTAGAGTATATTAGAATGACCTCAACTCCTATGGCTTGGAATAAGACTTCCTTTTGCTTCTCACTTCCTTGGTAGTTTTAATCCATGTGATTACACTATTAGTAAAACTAAAATAATGTCTTTAATAAATCTCATGCTTAATACCTAACCCTTAATGGCTATGATACCTTGGCAGGTATCCTTACCATAACATTCATATAAGAAAAAAATTCTCATAAAAAAGTCACAAAAGGAACACATATCATTTATATTAATCACATTTTTCAAAAACACAACATATATAAATATCACAAAATATATATATATATATATATATATATACATATATATATATATATATATACATATATATATATATATATATATATATATATATATATATATATATACATATATATATACATATATATATATATATACATATACATATATATATACATATATATATATATATATATATATACATATATATATATATATATATATATATATATATATATATATATATATATATATATATATATATATATATATATATATATATATATATATATATACATATATATATATATATATATACTCATCACAAAATATGTCACTTGAGTGATAAAATAAAGAAAATACACATTTTGCTTTAGTAAAAATACATGCTTGGAAAATTGTTCAACAACTCAGACTTTCCAAAACATAATAAAAAAAACTATTTCTACCAATTTTAATGATTTTAACAAGTTACAACAATCAATACGATTTTGTCAATTTAAAACATATATCTTGATTTACAAATAAAGAATATCATTGTATAGACAAACAAAAACTAATCTATTAAACTAATATGTCACATGTGACATCCCATTTAATGTAGAATAAATCTACTAAATCAAACATCACATAAATATCATATAAAAGAGCACACAACATGTAGTATATAGGTACCAACTATTACAATTATCCATAATATATTGGAAGAAAGGTTAAGGCACAAAACAATGCCAAAAACAAAACTTAAAAGTTAACAGTTTCCAGAAGGATTGCTCATAGAGCACAAAATTACAAAACAATAATTGATCTTCAAAAGGAGCTCAATAATGAGCCAACACCAACTCACGACGATCTAAACCGCAACATTCCATTATCCTGATGACCACTAGGGGTTTTCACATCTACTCACACCAATTAATTTGGTGATAATTGCAAAAAGGAAAAACCAAACAGAGAAACAGACACCAAACAGAAAGGGTAAGCTAGAGTAAAATATTTTTCATCATGTTATTAAGCAAGTAAATATTAAATCAGGATGTAAACAAACAAGGCAGTAGGCACCTAAACCTTGTGATAACAAACAAATGCAAGACCTTTTGACTCGATTATCTGGTTTATAGTTTTGCAAAATCTCATTCTCATTTAATCTCATACAACATACATGACATCATACGTCATGCTTTTACGGTAAAACACTCTATCATGTAGGCAAACAACCAAATCAGATAAGAAAATAAAATTAGAGCATGACGTTGCACCAGTCTTGCTCAGGCTGGAAGCCCTTGCTTAGGTGAGAGAGGTCTTGATATTTCTCGCTTAGGCGAGACCTCCTCGCCTAAGCGAGATTACTCATCGCTCAAAACGAAGGCTCGTCGCTTGAGCGACAGTTCGAGCAGGAACTAAGGAGAGTTTCTGATACTTTCGCTTGGACGAGACTTGCTCACTTGGGCGAAAACACCAAGTTTCTCCATTGTTCACGAATGCAACAACCATGCATTCAAAACCAAACGACGTTTAACATTTTTCCACGCAACCACAACAACATACAAGCATCATAAACATGAAACAAAACCAAAACAAGCAGAATATTGAAAAAAAAAATGCAAACCCTAGCTTCCCTTACCTTGAGTGGAGCTAATCTTTAAGGGACTCTTGGTGGAGGAGAACCAAGACAAAAACAACTTAAGGAATTGAAAACAGACATATGAGCACGTAAAAAAAACTAAGACTTTGATGGAGATTAATGTAGAACCAGAGCCTTACGAGCTGAAAACGAAAAGAAACAAAGAGAGGGGATCAACTTACATGGTAGAAGAAGCGATTGACTAGCTAAAAGGGGAAACTTGTTCAAGCCCTAACAGAGTTTTCTGTTGCTCGAGGGGAGGGAGAAAAGGAACAGTTTCTGAAAAATAAGCAAAATGAGAGTGAGAAGCTAAAAAGGGAGGTTCTGGAGAACTTAGCGGGCTGCCCTTAGGCCTATCTAAGAAGGGGGCTTACATCACATACATGCTAAAATCTATACGTACAAACTATAAAAATAGAAGAAAAACCTTGTTTTAAGAAAATAAAAATAAAAATAGAAGAAAAGAGAAAATTAAATAACAAAAACTTACTAAAATATAATCTAATCGGTTCAAATTATTCCAATTACTAATATAGAAAATTATAAAAATAGAAGAAAAACCCTTGTTTAAAAAAAAATAGAAGAAAAGAGAAAATTAAATAACAAAAACTTACTAAAATATAATCTAATCGGTTCAAATTATTCCAATTACTAATATCTTCTAAATTAAGACTTCCAATTATAAAAATATGAAAAATAATTTCATAATTTTGAAGTGAAGCTAGAGATAGTTCTAGAAAAGAAATCAGAAAAAAGAATAGGATTTTATAAACAAAACTAAATAGTTAAAATTTTAACATATTTTAAACACGAGTAGGAATTTCAGTCTATATTTAACTTAAAAATATCCTTACCAAATATAAAAATGGGCCTCACTCTCACATAACATATTTATTATAAGAAAAAGTTATTTGATTAATTAAATTACAAGAATAAAATAAATAAAATTGGGTAGAAAAAGTTTAGACTTATACTAAAATTAACATTTATTTCTGGAATAAATAAGAGACCACACGTGTAAGTTTTAAAATGAGAAAACTAATTATCTTAGCAAAATTTATATTTTCATACAATTTAGTTAACTCATTGTTAGAAGATATTAAAATAATATATTTATTAATTTGTGTTTTGAGTTGTTTTGTTTTTGTATGATGTTGTCGTCTATAAATACCCACACATTCCCGTATTTGAAAACTGAGAGGCACTCTTTGTTTTTTCTGTAACAAAGTAACTTTGAACACAGTTTGTTCTGTTCTCTGTCCTCTGTTCTGAAAAACTTGTGGGCATCTCATTCTGCAGCCATGGCAAGTGTGGAAATCGAAGCAACAAATGGTCACACCTCTGCTCCTCACAAAAATACTGTCAGTTTCTCTCTCTCTCTCTCTCATCACACTTTCTAAATCAAACACTACCAATTCTATCTTTCTTCTTCACCATGTTTCCTCTCTGCAATTGCTTTTCCAATTTTCATCTTCCCTTTAACCTCTTCTGTGTATGCTTCCATTAATGTTTTCAAATTAAGTTTGTTAGACAAAAATCTTACTTCTTTCCATGCCTTGGAAATGCCCACACTTCTTTAGAGGTTCCATCAACACCGGAAACCATTTTGCTTATTTTGTTTACTAAGCATACGAGTGTTTTTTAAAATTTTGCATTATCTAAAATTAACATCATTTTATAATATATAAATTTCTCTTTATTTAATTAGTTTAATGAAGCTGATTTACACCAAATTCTACTATATTAACACAGTAGCGTGTAAAACCGGATTTAGTAACTTTTTTTCTCTGATATAGTAGCATAATGGATGATGAAATATATATATATATATATATATATAACATATTTGAGGTATCTTTATTCATTAACAAAACATATTTGATGTGTCTCAATTCATATAAAAAATAGCACGATTGAAGCAACGTTGTGTTAATTTACACAGAGACCAACAACGCTGCATCGAATACATATACAAACATAAAACAAAAAAAATAAATTAATGCTCAGCAAAAAAGTGGTTTGCTCCCTGGGTGCAAGCTGTTCGTTTAGATGATCATAGTGAACATTTTAAGTTTATAGATTATGGGAATGATTTATGATTTATGTAAGAGAAAATTAGTATCTGAGTGCAGTTAATCTCTATCGTGTGAACTAAGGAAACTTCATGATGCTAGATGAAGTTGTTTTCCAAACACGCAGTTGAAAAAGTCCCGTGATTTTGTTTTTGTTTTTGTTTTTTTTCCTTTTTGACCTACTTTGTTTGAATTATAATAACTGAATATCTTAACAACGCCAAAAATTATTTTATATATAAAAAACATCAAAACCCTCTTATCACCTGACACTGAGGATTAAAAAAAAAAAGTATAATTAATTTAACTATTTTTTTCACCAGCTGAGTCATGCCGTTTGTGTTTGATGATCTTTTAGTTTAATTTTTTGTTTAATAAACAGGTTTTCGGTCTTTTAAAATTTATTGTATTTCTCATATTTTGTTGTCAATAAGATAATGTAAAGAAATTATAATAACTTTCTGATTATTACTTTATAATCTTAGAGTTGTAGTTTATGTAGAATTTTTTTACCCTTCCCTCCTTAAACATCTTTCAATAGGAACAAAATTACAATAAAATGATAAAATATAAAAAACAAACCCTACTACAAATTTGGTGACTTGATTGTAAAAACGTCATAATGTTGGATTAAAACACTATGTAAACTAAACCTTGTTTTTATGGACAGAGATTTAAGTGCTAAAAACCACTTTATCACTCTATTCCCACACAAAACTATTATTACTTTTTTGTTGCAATGATGACTTTATAAAAAAAACGACATTAAAAAAAAATCCTTAAATAAGTCAAAGTCATACGTGTGCTCAAACCTCAAAAGTCATAATTGGCATACCCAAAACCAAACCAAAAATAGAATTATATATTAAGATATGGAGTGATTAGGTTGCTTATTTGAGTATGGTTTAAATGATACCCATTTTATTATCTACAAAGTTAAACACAAAACATTGACTTTATAGTTTCAAAAGACCAATGATTACATTTTAGAGTCATTTTATTGAAGAGGATATGTATAAATATATTTATTAATAAATATATCTAAATTATATAATAAACGAATTTTTTTAATTTATAAATTGTTTTAAATAAACTACATGTTTAATTTTGATATGCGGTAATCTTTTTCATTATTAACAATTTTTCAAAGATTATTAAACTTTAATTTCTGTATAGAAATTAGCAGAGTGATAAGAGGTATTTGAGAAAAAAAAAATTGTTGTAACTAGTTGTGAAATTAGCGTGTGAAATACACATTTAAGAGAATAAAGATATGAAGAATGTTTTAGTGTGAGGAAAAGCATTCTCTAACTTGTATATTTTAATTTATAATTTAATAGTATATTTGTTTTTGTTTAAAATTAGAGTGTATTTGTTAAAACACGTAAAACTACTATGTTGTCATTTAGTTTTTTGTTGTAACTTATAATATAAGAGTTGCTTTTGAACACACAGATCATGATGTTTTGATCAATATTTAATTAATTTAAAAATGGAATAGTTTGAACATGAATATTTTTAAAAATAATTGAAAAGAAAGATTGAGAAAAAAATAGAAAAAGATTCATTTTACTAATTCTTACTTATACATGTCACACAAGTTTCCATAGTACACAAACCACAATTCTTCGATGATAGGACGACAACAAAAACTATACTTGCAAATATTGGTGAGTAAAATTCTAAATAAATATTAAACAAGTATTTTTAATATAAAATTTAATTACTTTTATTAATAGATCAGTACGAATGAAAACAATTTTATATATGTTACCGGCCTTTAATAATCTTTATTCATTTTTTTTTAAATTAAGTGAACAAGACAAAATTATTAATAATGGAAAACCTAACAGTTGAAAATTTGTTTATAGTTAATGCTTTTTATTAAGACTTTTGAAATTAAAACCATTTATAAAAAGATTAGTTTTATTTAAAGTAATAGTTGAATTTATTTTTATAAAAAAAAATTATTTGTACTAATATTATAAAAAAATTTTATTTAAATTATATTCTAGGAATAATTTTTGTTTAAATTTATATATCAAAAAATAATTTTTAAGTAATTTTATTTAAAAATATCTAAAATATGCATAAATATATGATTGAGTAAATAATAATCTACATATCATAGCCGCCTAACCTCTAAGTCTAAAATGTGAAATTCTTGGATAATTTTTTTCTTTGGATAGGTTGAAAGGTGTAAAATTATTATTCCTTACAGAATAATGCATTTATAAAAGGCAGCAAAAAGTTGAACATGCTTTATGTTGAATACACCACAGTCCCCATTACATTTATTTTTTTCTTCACACTTTCTTGCATTTATTTATTTTTAGCATATAGACCTTTTCTTTTTTTTTTGTTTGTGAATTTATGCCATTACAGTATATGAAGGTTGAAAATAGAAGGTGATTTAATTTGTTGTTTGTTGATAAAATAGGAAAAATCAGAGAGGGAGAGGAAAATTGATGATTGGCTTCCAATTACTTCTAAAAGGAATGGAAAATGGTGGTATTCAGCTTTCCACAATGTCACTGCCATGGTTGGAGCTGGTGTTCTGGGTCTTCCTTATGCCATGTCTGAGCTTGGATGGTATGTTTCAAACCCTAATTGCATTACACCTTCAACTTTTTTCCTTAAAGTAATGTTGTTTTTATACTGTTTTAACCCATATATACTCTACTCTTTGCTTATTATACAATTTTTAGAGGGTTGATGATTGAACATTATGTGTGATTTGTTATAAACTCAAGTGTTCAAATGGGTGAATTGTTATATATTTTGTGACTGAAATTTAACTCGTGATAAAAGTGAGCTTCTGCACAGAGTGCAGAACAAATCACCAATTTTGTAAATTGTGTTTGATTTGAGAATCACAATGTTGTCACTAATTACACAGGGGTCCTGGTGTGACAATACTTATACTCTCATGGATCATCACCTTGTACACATTATGGCAAATGGTTGAGATGCATGAAATGGTTCCCGGGAAAAGGTTTGACAGGTACCATGAACTGGGTCAGTATGCATTCGGCGAGAAGCTTGGCCTCTACATCGTGGTGCCTCAACAGCTTGTGGTTGAAATTGGGGTAAACATTGTGTACATGGTTACTGGAGGAACATCATTGCAGAAGTTTCATGATACTGTTTGTTCAGACTGCAAAAAGATCAAATTAACCTTTTTTATTATGATCTTTGCCTCTGTTCACTTTGTCCTGTCCCATCTCCCTGATTTCAACTCCATTACTGGTGTATCCTTGGCAGCTGCAGTCATGTCCTTAAGGTACATCTAATTAACCATATTCTTTTCATTATGGACACAAATTTATTGGTTACATTTGAGAACTGTGAACCAATTTAGTTCTGTTGGTGGAATGAGAACAAGAGTGAAATACTAATGACCATGATGATTTGGTCTGCATTTTGCTGCAGTTACTCTACAATTGCTTGGGCAGCTAGTGTAGACAAGGGTGTTCAAGAAAATGTGCAATATGGTTACAAAGCTGAGAGTACTGCAGGGACAGTGTTTAACTTTTTTAATGCTCTTGGCACTGTGGCTTTTGCCTATGCTGGGCACAATGTGGTGTTGGAAATCCAAGCCACAATCCCATCCACACCTGAGAAACCATCCAAGGTTCCTATGTGGAGAGGAGTGGTTGTGGCCTACATAGTTGTGGCTGTATGTTACTTCCCTGTGGCTCTTATTGGCTACTGGATGTTTGGCAATGAGGTTGATTCTGACATCCTCATCTCTTTGGAGAAACCAGCATGGCTCATTGCAATGGCTAACTTGTTTGTTGTTATTCATGTTATTGGAAGCTATCAGGTAAAGTTCAATTTCTCTTATGCTTCATACTTGTGTCAGAAATATTTTTACTGGAATAGACTAAAGAAATTTACCACTTTTGATGTATGAGTTATGAAGAGATTATTGCTTATTGCACCACTTCCCTGGGTTTTTCTTTTCTAAAATGTCACTGAACTTTCTCATTTCAACTCATACTTGGATTTCTGAATGTCTCTAATTCAAATATGAGTTGAGTTTTACTACAGACTTCTGCTACAATACAACATATTTGTCCTATCCATTTAAGTTGGTCGAAACTTAAATTTACAAGTTACACAAAGAGTTAAAGTAATCATGAGCAAAAACTCCAATGATTTTTCCTCTTTCTGGTTGATGCTAAAGAAACTAAAACTACCCAAATTGCTAACTTTGTTACTGTTTTGTAGATTTATGCAATGCCAGTGTTTGACATGATTGAGACTGTGATGGTGAAGAAGTTGAATTTTGAACCAAGCACAATACTTCGTTTTGTTGTAAGGAATGTATATGTGGGTAAGTAATGTACATGTTCTTAATATCACTTATGGATTTCATTTGGTTATGTGCATTCATATTAATGTATCCTCTTTTTCATTTTTTTTTTCAGCATTCACAATGTTCATTGCTATTACCTTTCCATTTTTCGATGGTCTCCTAGGATTTTTTGGAGGGTTTGCTTTTGCTCCAACAACATACTTTGTAAGCCATGAATATGCATCTCAATTCATTAATTCTCTTTGAGAATAAATTTCTTTATAAGTGAACTTATAAATATTATTTTTCTTATTAGTTTCTACAAAATTGAAGTTTTACTTTATTTATAAATTAGTTTTATCTTTAACAAATATGTACCTATTTTTTTGTGAGATTACTATTATTGTGTTTAACTGTTTGGTTTTCTTATTGTAGCTCCCATGTATCATGTGGCTTGTAATCCACAAACCAAAGAGATTCAGCTTGTCTTGGTTCACTAACTGGGTATATTTGAAAAAACTTTTGTTTCATATATTCTCCTTAAAAAAAAAAATCATTTTAAGCAAAGATTAATCTTGCTCCTATTGTTACAGATCTGCATTTTTCTTGGCCTCTGCTTAATGATTTTATCACCAATTGGAGGATTGAGGACAATCATAATTAAAGCCAAGACCTACAAATTTTACTCTTGAACACTTGATCATGGAAAGGTATAAGTGTATCATACTAATAAGTGAAGTGAGGTATTATTATCTTAGGTCACTGTTTATTTGACCATTGCAGAAAGTTGCTTGTATAGATAGTATTGTGTGTTGGTGGTGGAAGAGGAAATTTTCTCCGTGGAATTAATCAATGAAAGTAAAATTTCTAAATGTTTTTTCCTTTGTAATCTTCATTATAGCAATGCATACCATTTTTGTCTTTGCTCTCAATTATTTAGTTATGGATGGTGTAATTCAAAATATGGTTATTTTAAATTATGTAACCTAAAATATAATTATGAATTACATATTTTAGCATCTCATATGATAATTCTAAATCAGTAATCTTAAATATATTTTGGATAGTTGCAAATTACATAATTAAAGAAGAAATTGTGAAGTTGAAGAAGAAAAATCCCAATAGCCCTTAATTATGTGGAAGTTTCATTGTAATATAAAATAAGTGAATAAATGAAATGAGATAGTATAAATGATTCACTACTATATTTTGAAAAATGATCTTTGGTAGGAAGTGTGAATGAGTATTAAGGGTTTCTAAATGTAAAAATTAATAAAAATGGAGATTATAAAAAATAGGAACTTATAAGCTGAAATTGTAGATGTAGTAGCAATTAAAAAACATTAGGAACTACTGAAATAAATTGTTTCACCAAATAATACTGGTTTGCTCAAGTAAAATTTTGAGTTGATAAAAATGTGGTAAAGGTTATTTATTAGTTATAATGCGTCAGTAAGTTGGTGCACATATTATAACGATAATAAATATAAACATTGAATGAATGAAAAGGAAAACTAGGAAATTTCAAGTTTTTTTATCATTTGTTTTGATGAGATAAATAAATATTAGATTTCTTTTCTTTATCAAAAGCTGACTAGAAACTTTGAAATTGAAAGAATTCGTTTATCTTTGCATTTTGATGAAAAAAAAAAATGTATAGTTTATAATTTTCACGTTTGAATGAATGCCAATTAGTACAATTATATGTACCGGTAAAAAAATATAGGTTTAATTATTTGGATGATACTCATTTTAGTAAGGGTGTGTCAATTTGGTATTCGCTCTTAAAAAAGTGTCAATTCCGTCCAACTTTTGAAAAGTGCCTCAATTAGGTTTTCAGAAAAAAAAAAAATTATTAACGCCGTTAACAACATATCATATGTTAACCTCTGGTTTTTTCATTTTTTTTTAAATTTTTTTAATTTTTTTAAACTTTTTTTTGTTGCCACTTGTCAAGTTCTTGGTGTGATACATGACAATGTCAGTGTCACGTGACAGAACAATGTCACGTGTGCTAAATGTCATTATCTTAATTTCAATTTAGTTCCCAAATGTGTCTCTTTGATTCAATTTAGTCCTCACTTTTATGTTTTTGATTCAATTTTGTCCTATTTTTTTAATAATTGAAATATATTATTACAATAATTAATACTAATATTTATATAAAAATTTAGTGGTAAAATAAATTATTATCAAAATATGGTTAATAATATATAATAATGCAATATGTTAAAAGGTCATTTTTAATAAAAAAATATTAGTATAAAATTTATTTTACCCTTTACAAAAAAATTAGTATAACATTAATTGAAAAAAAAATTTGGGTGACTATATTGCTCTATTAGTATAACATTTTTTTACCACTAAATTTTAATATAAATATATTTAATTTTGTAAAAAACAATTGGGTGACTATATTGCTCTATTAGTATAATATTAATTTTGTAAATATATTTTGGATAGTTGCAAATTACATAATTAAAGAAGAAATTGTGAAGTTGAAGAAGAAAAATCCCAATAGCCCTTAATTATGTGGAAGTTTCATTATAATATAAAATAAGTGAATAAATGAAATGAGATAGTATAAATGATTCACTACTATATTTTGAAAAATGATCTTTGGTAGAAAGTGTGAATGAGTATTAAGGGTTTCTAAATGTAAAAATTAATAAAAATGGAGATTATAAAAAATAGGAACTTATAAGCTGAAATTGTACATGTAGTAGCAATTAAAAAACATTAGGAACTACTGAAATAAATTGTTTCACCAAATAATACTGGTTTGCAAGTAAAATTTTGAGTTGATAAAAATGTGGTAAAGGTTATTTATTAGTTTAAGGCTTAAATATGGTCTTTATTTTTGTTATTTTTTTTCAATTTGGTCCTATTTTTGTTTTGTGTTCAATAAGGTTCTTATTTTCGTCAAATTTTGGTTAATTTGGTCCTTTTGACTAGTGGTGTTTAAATAGTTAACTTTTTGAACAGTATATGCCACGTGTCAACTTCTGTTTTTTTTTTAATTTTTTAATTTTTTAAAAATTTTTTAAAAAAACTTTTAAAATTTTTAATTTTTTTTTTACTTTCAAAAACATTGTCACGTGTCAAGTCACAATTGTGCCACATGTCAATACTAATGTCACGTGTCAGTGTGTGGTTGTATTATTTCTTTTTGTTCAATTTAGTTTCGATATTCGTTATTTTTGTTCAATTCAGTCTCTTTATTTGTTATTTTTGTTTAATTTAGTCCCAATTTTTGTTAAAATTGAATAATTTAATTTTTTAAATTGACATTATTAATAGCTATTTCTGAAATTCAATTATAAATTATTAAATTTAATTATAAATTGAATTTAATTTTTAGATTCAATTGTTAAATAGAATATAATTGTTTAAATATTACTAAAATATAATTATTAAAATATTAAAAATATATATTAACATTTGTAAACTTGACATTTAAATCTAAAATATTTAATATTTTTATTGCATTTTAGAAATTAAAATCTAAAATATTTTATCTTTAAATATTAATTTTACAATTATTAGTTTACTTTTCTAAAATATTTTGAATATTTAAAATATTTTTAAATATCAATTTGAAAAGTATTTTAGAATATAAATATTAAAAAAATAATTTAATAATTATATTCTTATAATATTTTAAATAATTATATTCTATTTAGCAATTAAATATAATAATTTTATTCAATTTATAATTAAATTTAATAATTTATAATTGAATTTAAAAAATAATTAATAAAAATGTCAATGTTAGAAAAAATATTAATATAATTTTTATAAAAGATATTAAATTTGGTGTCAATTTGAAAGGGATAAAATTGATTTATTTTAACAAAAAATGAGACTAAATTGAATAAAAATAACGAATATAAAGACTAAATTGAACAAAAAAAAACAACACAACCATAAACTGACACACACTAGCATTGATACGTGGCACAATTGTGATTTAACACGTGGACAATATTTTTTGAAATTAAAAAAATTTTAAAAAAAATAATTTTTTTTAAACAAAAATTAAAAAAATTATTATTTTTTTTAAATAAAAAAAATAGGAGCTGACACGTGACATGTACGGTTAAAAAATGTTAACTATTTAAACACTGTTAGTCAAAAGAACCAAATTGACTAAAATTGACGAAAATGAGAACGTAACTGAATACAAAATGAAAATAAGGATCAAATTAATAAAAACAACCAAAATAAGATTAAATCTATATTTAAGCCTTAGTTTAAATGCGTCAGTAAGTTGGTGCACATATTATAACGATAATAAATATAAACATTGAATGAATGAAAAGGAAAACTAGGAAATTTCAAGTCTTTTTATCATTTTTTTTGATTAGATAAATAAATATTAGATTTCTTTTCTTTATCAAAAGCTGACTAGAAATGTTCAAAATCGAAAAAATTAGTTTAACTTTGTATTTTGATGACAAAAAACAATGTATAGTTTATAATTTTCACGTTTGAATGAATGCTTGTGTACAATTATATATACAAGTGAAAATATATGCTTAATTACTCGGATGTACCTATTTTGGAAGAGATGTGTCAATTTGGTACGTACTCTTAAAAAAGTGTCAATTGAGTTCTAATTTTTGAAAAGTGTCTTAATTAGGTCTCCAGAAAAAATTATTAACAATGTTAACGGCACGTCACGTGTCAACCTATGCTTTTTAATTTTTTTTAAATTTTAAATTTTATTTTTTGCAAAATTTTTTTTGTTATCACATGTCAAGTTCTTAGTATGACACGCATCAATGTTTGCGTGACAGAACAATGCCATGTGTGCTAAATGTTATTGTCTTCATTTCAATTTAGTTTCCAAATGTGTCTCCATGATTCAATTTAGTTCCACTTTTTGTGTTTTTGATTTAATTTTGTCCTAATTGTTTTTAATAATTGAAATATATTTATATAATCCATTTTTTATAAGATTAAAACTAATTAAGTATATGTATTTTTACAAAATTAAGTACTAATATATATTAAAATTACTAAAAGAAATGATTAACAAAATATGCGTTAATAATATACAATAATGTAATATGTTAAAAGGTTATTTTTAATAAAAAAAATATTAGTATAACATTTATTTTATCCCTTACAAAATATTAGTATAACATTAATTGAAAAAAAAAATTGGGTGCGTATATTGCTCTATTACTATAACATTTTTTATCACTAAATTTTAATATAAATATAACTATTTAATTTATTAATAATATTTATACTTAATTAGTTTTAATCTTATAAAAAATAGATTAAAAAATATATTTCAATGATTAAATTGGGCATATACATCAAACCTTATATAGACAATGACGTTTATGGTATGTTTGTTGTCAAATGATGGAATTAAAATAAGAATACTTGGCATATGACAATTGAGGTTTATTATTTGCTTATTTTGTCTATTTTGCAGGTTTGCTGATCAAAGCACTAATTAAAGAATTTCTACTATGTTGAATGTCATTTTATATTTACTTTTACAATTATTTGGACTTGTATCAACTTGAGTTTATTTAAACTTTATTTAAAATTTATGATAGTGATGTATTTTATTTTATTTTATTTGAATTTATGATTAAAATATTTATTTTTTAAATAATTTTGCAAATACCCGCGGGTACCCGTGGATATGAAAAAAAAATAGGCGGATACCCGCATAATGGATACCTGACGGATATGGATACAAATATGGGGTAGATATTTATCCAGTGGGTAGGGTACGGGGGAGCTACTACCCGTACCCTACCCGCCCCGTTGACATCCCTAGTGGTAACAAAATCTTTTTGCAAAAATATAAAATAAAAAATAGAAATAAAATAAAAAAAATAATAAAAAATTCAGAGAGTGATACGTGGTGTATCGTTAATGGCATTAATAACCGTTTTTTTTTCTAAAAGAAACTTGATTGAGATACTTTTCAAAAGTTATGACGTAATTGACATTTTTTTAATAACGAGTACCAAATTCACACATCCCTACCAAAGTGGGTATTATCTGAGTAATTAAACCGAAAATATATGTAGCATTAATGTTAATTCACTTTTTTGTGATAGCAAAAGAGGATGTCATTATTGTAACATCCCAAAAACTGGATAACCTCAAATTTGATAATAAGTCACATACATGAATAATCAGAGAGTAAGGAGTTTGGAGTATGCAGGCATACAATACGCCAAGCATTTCCCAGATTACATAAAAGAGGCTCCACACGGCCTAAACAAAGTACACTGGAAAAGCAGAAAAGCTATACTAGGTCTTGTGCGGACAAAAGAAACATAACTAATAAAAATCCTACAGTGATGGGCCCCACAGTGGGCCCAATACTCATCCAATCCATCAAGCTGCCGCATCCCTATTATCCATACCACTGCCAGGGGTCCTCACATCTGCTCACATCAATAAAATTGATGATCATTGCAATAGAGAAGACCACACACAACATACAAGCAAGCAAAAGGGTAAGCTAGTGTAAAGGAAACTCATATTATAACAGTCCACATGTAATCTCAAAGCTAAACATAAATAACAAGCATCACACCAGAGCTATCAAAACATATGAGACCCCAAGACTTGACTATTTGGATACGCATAATGAGGCACCACCACGTGGCAGTGGAATTACGTCCTAGCAGTGAGGTGTCACCGCGAGGCCTTCGCGGAATTATACCCTTGCAAGAGGCACCACCACGTGGCCTTCGTGGAATTATGTCCTGGCCTTGAGGCACCACCACGACTCCCCGTGGAATTACGTCCTTTTGTCGAGGTACCACCAGGAACTCCCCTTAAGAGGGTCCATGGAATTACGTCCAACAGATGAGGCGCCACCAAGATCTCTCACTACAAGAGTCATGGAATTATGCCCTACCTATACTTTATACATGTTCCACCCACCAATCAAGAATTTCCCATAACATTAATATCATGTATAAACAACAAATCATACAACTCATGCTTTCCAATTCATACCCAATAAAATAACATACCATTTCCATCTCAAACTCATATATTAATCATGCCATCATCACACAACCTTTCTAGTAAAGCATTTAGATCAGACAAGCAAGCCACACATTAGTGAACCATTCAACAATAACATCAAAACCTGCCCGCTGCCTCGCTCAAGCTAACAGGGCTCGCTCAGGCGAGAGGGAGCCTCTCGCTCATGCGAATCCCACCTCGCCTAGGCGAAGGCGCGACAAGGAAACAGTGGACTCTGCGAGGTCTCGCTCAGGCGAGCCCCTTCTCGCCTAGGCGAGACCACTCCTCACTCAAAAAAGAATGCACGTCGCCTAGGCGACAATTCGAGTAGTAAAAATCCTGGGCGAGCCTCTGATAATCTCGTTTAGGCGAGACTAGCTCACTTGGGCGAGAAAACCAGCACTCGCCACTGTTTTCTCGTACAATAGCCAAACTCACGAATCAACACATGCTTTAACTTAATCCAAATCTGACACAACGACAACCAAGCCATGCAATCACGAAACAACAGCAAAACAGCGGAAAAACACAAGAAACCGAAAGTCCTAGCTTCCCTTACTTGGAAACGAGCTAGCGGGAAGTTCCGACACGCACACAGAGAGCACCACAGTCCTAAGAGTAGGCCGAAGGGCTGAAAACGAAGGGAAGCAGATTAGGAACGAGATTACTACAAGGTCCCTACTGATCAACAAAAGAAAGGATGCCTAGAGAGTGAGAAGCACGAGCTTGAGATTTACTTACATGGAGCAGAGCTGAGTTTAGAGTTGTCTTGCCCAGGAGCCGGGATCAAACCCTAGCAGAGCTTCCTGTTGCGAAAAGAGGGAGTTTGACGACTGCGAAAATCTGAAGAGTAAGAGGAATGGAAGTGTGAGGGCAGACTTAGGGTCTCCTTTTCCCTTTTGGGCCGGCCCTTAGGCCCAACCGTTTGGGGCAACCTTTAAAATAAAGGTAAGAAATAAAATGGGCCTTACAATTATAGGTAGTTTTTTGTGATAAAAGTAAATATAAATATTTTTACAATTTAGTTATAGGTAATTTTATTTATTTTATGGATGATTTTCATTTATTTAGTAGATAATTTATATTTATTTAATTTGGAACAATAGTTAAATTTAAAAAATCAATTAAATTTAAATAAAATGATAAGTTGAAGGTAAAAGTGAAAAAAATAACACAAAAAAGAGAATTCCCACGTATATAAAACGGTAACTTAAAAGATAAAAATGAAAAAAAAGTGGATACTAAAAAGGAAAATCCCATCTCTCTATCGATCTCTCTATATTTAAAAGTTTAGGAATAAGAATTACATGTATCAAATTTTGATTTAAAAAATATTTCAAAAATGTTGTAGATATAAAATAATTGATGATTGATTGTTAGTAATATAGTTGATTATATTTAGTATTAATAGTTATTTTTAAATTGTTTTAAACATGTAATTAATTGATTATTTATTTAAATAATTAATTATATTGATCTTAATTAGTTTCAAAATTATTAAAAAAACATTTTTTTCTTTAATAATAAGTTATTCCATTTTTGGTAAACGATTATAATTATGTTGTTGTACTTGTGTTTTCATACAAAATAAAGAATAATATAGTTAATTGCTATTAATTTCAATAGATGAAGTGATGATATTGGTCAAGCAAGAGGCCTAATCACTAGGAGCATGGTTAAAAGTAAGGGTGTCAAAGTGAGCTAACCTGACTCACACGGTGGGCTCACCATAGGTTGAGCTAAAAAAGAATTAGCTCAATTCGGCTCACTTTCTGGTGAGCCAGAAATTTTGGAATCCGGTCCAACTCACCACGGGTTGGTGAGTTGGCTCATTTACGAATGTTTTTTTTTGCAATTTATTTAATATATTTATTGCATTACAATGAAAGTGAATTGACTTAATTTATTTTTTATAATAGTTGAATCAAAGTGTTTGCCTAATTCTTGAAATATTATTATAAAGATAATAGTTAAAGATTAAAATATCAACGTATATAACTTGACAAACAAATTAATTAAACACTCAAACTATTCAAATATTATTGAGCAATATTCTAACATTTAAAAATATGAAATTGTGAAATTATATAATTAGAAGTACTAAATAATTATAACAAAAAATGTAAAAAAAATTGTAAAAAAAATGTTGGTGGGTTAAGTGAGTCAACCATCTTTAACTCGACTCAAACTCAGTTAACATGTGGGTTATTAAGTGAGTCGGGTTCAATTCAACCCACTTTTGAAAAAACCAATTTTTTCTCAATTCAATCCAGCTCAAACCCGTGGTGAGCTAGGTTGACTCATAGGTTGGAACATATTTTGACATCTCTAGTTAGAAAATTACAAAAGGATGGGAGGACACTAAGTCAAGTGTGCCTCATGGGCTTAAACTATTATCCACTTTGGCCAATGAGGATATTAAAATATGATGGACTTGTATTTGGACTAGTAGCATAGATTTTTTTTTTTTTTGTGCTCACTAACACAAATTTGATCTATCACGTCTCCCTATTTACGTTTGACCCACAAGAAACAGACGTAAAAAATGACTAGTGGCATACTTGTAATTAATTGCAAAATATTTATGTTTGTTGTCTTCGTAACAGACGTAAATATAAATAATTACGTCTGACCAGAGAACAACATACATAAATTTACATCGAACAAAGAGCAACAAACATAAATTTACGTCGGACCAGAGGGTAGTAGACATAAATTTACGACGGACAAGAGGGCATCAAACGTAAATTTACGTCTAAGAGGGCAACAAACGTAAATTTACATCTGTTGCTATTTGGTCAGACGTAAATATTGAGTTTTCTAAAGCCCTAGAAATAACGCTTGACTCTTCATAACATTGCGCGAAAGGTTTTCAACCAAAACTTACACCCTACAGCAACAAACAAGAGGAGCAACTATGAAGGTGTTTTCACCCAACTATAGTGACGATGCAAACCACGGTGGTGTTTCTCCATACCGAAAGCTTGGTTTTTGCATTTTACTTTTGTGTTTTCTCTCATAAAATTTGGTTTACATTAGATGTGTTATGTTTGGGTAATTTTACCTTTATGTTGTGAAGAAGAAGAAGAACATGAAGAAGAAGGAGAGATCGAAGAAGAAGCAGATGAAGAAGAAGGAGAAGAAGAACGTGAATAAGAAGAAGAGAAAGAAGAACAAGGAGAAGGAGAAGAAGAAGAAGATGAAGAGATTTGGTGAAATTTGAAAAAAAAAAGAATTTACGTCTGTTGCAAGCAATAAACATAATATTACGTCTCTTATAAATGCAACAAATGTAAATTTACGTCGTCCGCTATTACGTCTAACCTACCACAGATGAAAAAAAGCCTAAAATAACAGTCGTAAAAAGCCTTTTTTGTGTTAGTGGCCATGTATTTTGGGCCTTGCTTTAAATAATTGGGTTGTAGATTAGATTGGATCATGGGAGATCACCTAGTATTTTAACTTGGCTTCTAATTGACCCAATTACAATACTAAGTCGAACCTTCCTTCTAGAACACCTCACCTTTAACATATTTTACACATGTTACAAAACATGTAAAGTGTGAGTGGCACATGGCAATTGATCCACAATTTCTAATGTTGTTGTACCTATGTTTTCATACACAACAAAGAATAATACAATTAATTGTTATTAAATTCAATGGATGAAGTCTCTATAAAATGCTTATCTATATATAGTTTTAAGTGTTCTCACGTGTAAACTAATAAAAAATGTAACATCCCACTCGGATATTACGAATTTAAGTAACAAAATAAAGAAATAAAAGAAAAACTGCATTTATTATGAATTTCTTTCCCAAAAACGCGAGAAAAATTTAAAACTTTATTTCATCGTAAAATAAACTTAAATCCATACTTAAAAAAATCCAAATCCAATATTCATGTTTGATAAGATAAAAGTTTACAATTTATTCAAAATCATAATAAAAACTCTGGAAAAAACTTTTCTCCCAAACTAGTCCCGCTCCGACTCTATGCCTCACCAGATCCACCTGCAACATTATCTGGTCACATGTAACAAAATACACGATCATTGCCAAACACAAGCAGATAGGGTGAGCTAATAGTATAAAACATACATAACATTCATATATATATATATATATATATA
>Ga0209589_1006064_pt1 | contig 20201 bp, 15 predicted proteins | sample CowpeawhiteBW_FD_187525 | JGI IMG/M metagenome (GOLD analysis project Ga0209589, IMG submission 187525) | Root nodule microbial communities of legume samples collected from California USA - Cow pea white BW (SPAdes) (version 2) | ecosystem: Host-associated > Plants > Roots > Nodule | place: USA... | reverse complement strand
AAAAATAATATATATATATATATATATATATATATATATATATATAATATAGTATCCTGTGTTGTAAAAATTAAATATAGAACTGGTAACAAGGCAGGTTGGCTAAGTGGGTATTCCTAGTCAAAGTCAGGCTAGGTTTGGGTTAGGGGTTCATGGTTGTTTGCCATGCCTCTCACTACATAATCCTTACCCTGTTAGTGGAGAGGCTGTTTCCAGGATTTTTTCAATGAACTCTTGATTGCTAGACATCTTGTTCCAAGTTATTTATCATATTTGCTTGACTGAGTGAATTGTGCTATTCAATAGATCAAGCTATTTATGATATTTTCTTGAACATGTCTTCTATTTGCTGGTTTACTCTCAAATTGCACTAAACCATAGTGATCAATCCATACTGGATACTGGGGTTACTGAGCCTGACTATCTTAAACTTTAGAATGGACACATCGTCAAGACTCAAATAACTCTATGAAACACAGGATGCAACAATGTGTAAATGTGAAATATGAGTCTGAGCTTCTTAAACTGAGGCTGGTGCTTGTATTCTGGATATGTGACAGTACATTTAGAAACTTATGTACCCTACCATCTGTTATAGTTGGCTATAACTTAACTGACAACCTTTTGTTGGTTTCAAATTCTGTGTCCACTTAAAGAGCAAAACATCAGAATTTTATTAACAGATTGAGGGTTGGACGTATCCAATATTATTTTATCATATTCTAGACTATTTTATATTATCCATTAGGCTTGTTTTTCTCTATTTTCTCATTAACTCCTAGGACTGGTTATATGTTTCCTTATCCTATGATTTGTTTCTTACTTTCTTAGGATTATGATTGACATTGTTGTATTTAGAGGTGATAAAAATCAGAGCTATTGTGCTCTGCTGATGCTTTTCATGTATTTAGAAAAAGAGAAGAGTACAATACAAGGAATAGATATAGCCTATAACACTTGATCCTTAGGATAAGTAAATAGACCAAAAAAGAAGTTTTATGAAAGCTATACAATAAAATAATGATCACAATTTCAACATTCCCCTTCGGGCTAGAGTGTAAAAGTTGTATGTATCATGCTTGGAACATGTAAACTGAATGGGAGAGAAATTGAGCTGCATATTTTTTTTGATTTGTTTACCTGAGGATGACCTAGCATTTTTTCTTATACTTGAGAATAATACAAAGGCATTATAATTAATTTTAGAGTGAATTTCTCTCTCTTAGGATCTCTTATTTATAATAACTTTAGATACATCATATACAATGTATGAGAGGGTAGAGAAGGGAATATGAAAAGATATATCTTGGAACTAAGTGCAGCACAAACCACAACACCTTTACAATAAATTGTATTTAAGACTATTTATTCTAACACCCCCGTCAAGCTAGAGTGTCCAAATTGTATGTGCCTAGCTTGGAACAAATATATTTAATCTGAGGCCCTCTTAATGATTTTGTTTGTACATCTGCAAGTTGATAATTTGATCCGACATACTCGGTGCAAATTTTCTTGGACGACAACTTTTCTCAAATAAAATGACAATTAATTTCAATATGTTTACTCCTATCATGGAACATTGGATTGGAAGCAATGTGGAGGGTAGTTTTGTTGCACAATACATTCTCATTGATTGAATAATTTAATTCTTGGAGGAATTGTTTTACGCATATAAGTTCACAGGTTGGAGAAATGCAAGCTTTTGACGAAATAGAATGTGCTTGGTTGCGATACATTAACATGAGATGTTCGTGATATTCTTCATTGGAGAGCTTTGGATTAGAAACTATAGATTTGGAAACATTGTCTTTTTTGTTAGAAAAACATGTAAAAAATAACAAATTTGTTGGATGTGTGACCCATTCTTTTATAGTATGTGCATAGAGGGTGCCCTTTATTGTTAGGATGCTGTCCTCTAATGTCACAACCTCCTTTTTCACAAGTAGAAATCATGGTAGGAGATAGTTCATGAAGACATGTTGAGCAAGGTGATGAAGGATTATTGTGTTTTCTTTTAAGATTATTGAATATGGTGTGAGTTGATTAAGAAAGCTAAATGAAATCTCCATTGAACATAGCAAGCTATCTAGATGTGAAGGTTCCTTTCACAAAGCTCAAGAGGAGAAGATGATGGATTGATTCAAACAAAAAGGAAATGGAAAGCACATAAACCATAGAAAACCAAGAACAATTAAAGAAAGAAGAAAACATAAAATGGAAAGGAAATGAATGGTAAAAATGTGAGAAGCACGCCACTATAAGGCTAGGCTAGAAGCCATGACAACCTTGAAGATGAGTGGATGTGTGCCGCCACTTGCTATGCAAGATAAGGATTTAAAGTATTCACTCCCTAGGGAGGAAACTCTCACAAATGGTTGAGACACAAGAGTGTTTTTACTTCAAAATGTTCAACCCTTTTACATGTCTAGGAGCACCCATTATATAAAAGAGTTTAGGGTTCTTTATGCAAATAAAAGATACCTTAGGATGTCTCTACAAAAACCTAACCCTAGCTTCTAGAAACTAGATCAAATAAGGTTACAAAAATGAGAGACAAAAGAGCTAACTATGATGTGTGCAAGGCTAATTTCGTTCTAGCACAAAAGGAGACAAAGAATGTGTTTCATATGTCTCTAAAAAGTGGCCGAAGTGTGCTAGAAACAAAGAAGACCAAAGGTACATAGGTACACTTGGTTTATGCCTTTTACTTTATGCTTTATGCCTTTGCTTTACTCTCTCCTCCACATCATTTATGCTCCCCAATCACCATGCGCCACCTTGCATTGATTTCTTACTCCTAATTAACCTACAAAGCAAATAAACATAGATTAGCATGTTGGTTTAATTCAAGTCAATTATAGTCAACAAGTCAAACCTAATCAAAGGTCAACAAGTCAACTAAAGTTGATTCAACTAAGTCAACTTAGGGAATAAAAAATAACAAACACAAATGAAAGGGATGTAGGATTAGTGAACTTCCTTTCTAAACATGCATAGTCTTCTTAAGCATGTGCCTCCATCCTTGGTTGGGGTCAATCCTTCATCATCCTCCCCTTCTTGGAGAGAATTTGACCACAAATTCTTTACGCCTTTGTAGATGGAGCTTGACTTGATTTGGGGGAGGATTTGCGCCTCCCTTTTATGAGCTCTTGTTCCATGGTTTCTAAGGGTATTACCCCTAACTTTGGTTAGGCCATTTTTATTTTCTAGACTATTCTTCCTCTCTTGCTTGTGCTTTAGGCCTTCCTTTTTGGCTTGGGAAGAGAAGGAAGGGTGATGCACATCTTGCTTTGGAAGAATTTTTTTGTGGGCAAGTAACAGCTTGGTGAAAGCTTGCCCTTTTTCTTTTTCTTCTTTATCTTTTCCTATTATATTTCTATCCTTATTAACTTCTTGAGGTGATAGAGGTAGTAAAGTGGTCTTTTTCCCATTTATGAAGAATATGTATTGGTTGGTATGGCCATCATGTAAAGTTTGTTTATCAAATTGCCATGGCCTACCTAGTAAGATATGTATGACTTTCATGGGAACAACATCACATAGCACCTTATCTTTGGCTGAAATTTTATCATTCATCAAAGTAGGCAACTAAAGCAATTTAGTGAGTAAATTATTTGTGGAAGGCATATGGTTGACAAATAGAATTTGGTTATGTATGATAAAAATTTGAGTGTAAACTTCTCATGACCATGACCATGACCATGTATAATTTATTAAGTTTTTTATTACATCCTCTTCTAACGAGTGAACCATAAGAAATCTTGGGGATTGAGGTAGCACAATCGAACAAAGGGATTGTAATTTCCTAGAGGAATTATGCTTTGGATATTTTAGAGGAAGTATCCTAGTGCTAAACTTCTACTGAGTTAGAGGAAACCATTTTTATATGTGGAGTGATATAGAAGATTGGTTGGATATCTCGTTTTGACATGTCCTTTGTGGTAAGTTTCCTAATTCTCCGTGTGTAGGACATTGAAAGGCAATTATGTACATACTAAAGTACATTAAAGAGGCTTTGGGAAAATATTTGTTGTATGAACATAATAATCATACTCGAGTTATGGGATAAAAAGGCACATTTTTCATTATTTCCAGACAAAACATCTTGACAAACTGAGACACTTCTTTTGGATTGAGGTAGCATAATCCAACAAAGCGATTGTAATTCACATAGGAAGTATGAATTGGATATTTTAGAGGAGCTTATTGACACACTTGTAGATCCCAATGCTATACTTCTATTGAGTCTGATTTCAGATACGAAAAATTGGTTGGGAAACTGAAATACGTGCTGGTCTCTCGTCTTGACATCTCCTTTGGGATAAGATTCTTTATATTCCGTGGTTAGGACATTGGATTGATGTTGATCACATTCTAAAGGGGCCCTAGGAAAACAGTTTGTTAAATGGACATTATAATCAAACATGAGGTGTGGGATACTCAAATGGAGATTGGGTAGGCTCACCTATTGACAGGAATTTGACTTTCAGATATTGTCTTTATTGGTAACAACTTGATTTCTTGGAGTGAGAACCAGGATGTAGTTGCTAAATCTGGTGCAGAAGCATAATACATAACAATGACGTCTGCCTTTTGTGAGCTTGTTGGGCTAAAATAATTGCTTAAAGAATTATGATTTTGGAATGGTTCACAAATGACTCATTTTTTATAACCAAGTCGCCCTCCATATTTTTTTAAATCTAGTATTTCAGGAGGGGGCTGAACATATAAAGATAGATTGTCACTTCTTTTGATAAATGATTTTATTGACATTACCACTATGTTTGTTAATTCCAATAATAAGTTGGATGATGTTTTCACCAAATCATTGTGGTCCACTACATGGCTATTTATGTAACAAGCTTGATGCATATGATTTATTATAATATGACCTTGGTCCCATCGTTATGTAATGCTATGTATGATATATGTATATATCTTCCTCAACTGTGCCCAACAAACTAGGGGATTTTATCACATGACTACATTTTCTATCTACATCTCCAAACAGTCTCTTCATATTTTGTTAAGTCTGCTGGCTTGCCTAAATTTTTGCATTTAAGCAGATTAATTTTTATTGAGCTTGTTACATAAACTAATCTACTTTTTAATGGACATGACTATTTCAGGATGCTAAGAAGGGTGTCTTATTTATTGATTTTCCTCCTGTTCTTCAACTTCAGCTAAAAAGATTCGAATATGACTTTATGCGGGATACTATGGTTAAGGTTGGTGGTTGATAAATTGCTGATATATTTTTTTGCAGTTAGTACCTATCTATTGCTGAAGTTTTCTATTTAATACTCTTAAATACGGCTTCAATTAGTGTAACTGTTGTGGACTAAGGTGCTTCTGCTGTATTGTAAAATGGCAATAAAGATTGTTGAAATTGTCCACGACTGCTCTTTATAGAATTGAAAATACATGATGGACCCTACACCATTGTTGGGTAATACATACTTGTTTGAAATAAGACTAGGGATAGGGACACACAAAGAAGATTTTCTGCAAGGGTGCGGATGGGTAGTAGCTATTATTATGAATGTCTGGGTTTCTTTCAATTTTCATTCACATAAGATTGCAAATGGAACTGGTAGTCTAATTTTTTCTTGGTGCTCTTACTATATAGATTAATGACCGTTATGAGTTTCCTTTACAACTTGATCTTGATCGTGATGATGGAAAATATCTGTCACCTGATGCTGATCGAACTGTCCGTAATCTTTACACACTTCACAGGTAATGTCATGGTAGTGTTTGTTAATACAGAATTGGATTTGGTAGCTACTTTGTTGTTTTTTGACTGGTGATTGGGTATGTGATTTCTAGTTATGTCTTCAGTTTATTGAAAGTATGAGTGCGCAATTTTTAAGGGCTTGTTGCTGTGTAAGTTGCTGAGTTTTCTTCCAATGTGCAGTTTTTATATACTTTTTGCTGTACATGTTGCAAAGTTTCCTAGTTATTGTAAGGATGAAAATTGAAAATTGAACTACTATTTTACGTTTCTGTCATATTCTTACTCTTGGGAAGACAGAAGATTTAGTGTGGATCTCACATTACTATTTTCTTTCTTATAGTTAATTTTCTCATAGGCATTTCTATTATAACGAAAACCAATCAGGGAAAGTTGGTGAATTGCTGTCATTGGGAAATGCATGTTTTGGTTTGTGAAGTTATCTTCAAAACTATTTTTTCTTTGACAATAGGTATTGTTGTGCATTTTCTCATATTAAATAGCATACCCTTTAATTAAAGGAATGCATTAAAATTATAGATTTTGTTTTTTGATGCTGTAAGGACATTGTTATCCAATTTTGTTTTATGCTTATGTTTTAACGTTCTTTAAATTTTTTTTCCAGCGTTTTGGTTCACAGTGGAGGTGTGCATGGTGGACATTATTATGCTTTTATCCGGCCAACCCTCTCTGAACAGTGGTATGTATAAATAGTCTTGAGAGTCCTCTTCTGTTCATTGTATATAGTATGTATATATATGTATGTTATAAGGGCATGAGACAAAAATATGTTAAATATGAAGAACGATAAGTTGCTTTACATTGTCGTAACAGATTGTTACACCTTTTTTCTTTTTTTTTATGGGCAAGGAGTTCTGGCAGGTTTTGTGTAGGGAGGGACAAGTGAGAAGCAAAGCATTTAGTGCTGTATTAAGATAGAGAGTAAAGTATTATAATTTGTGAGTAAATATACAAAAGGTGGTAATCCTCTGTCATAGTTGTCATATGTAGATCATGGTATTACCACTGACAGGTGTCGTTTGTCACTGACTGAACCTGTTGGTTTCAACTGTCTAATAGAAAGGTGAGATTTTAATTCACTTATGGTATAATATTGTCATATATATGGTGGATACTGGATCTCCAATACAATGTGTAGGCAGTACAATAATGACCTGATAGATAGACTGTGATTTTGTCTTAGAAAGTGGACCGAGGCTAAGTCAACCTAAAGAAAAATATCTCTAGCAAGAAGTTACAATTGTCTAACTGACTGAACATCTCTGTTACAACTATTTATCTTACAAGTTACAAAGAAGTTACAATTGTCTAACCCAAAGATTGACCATCTCTGTTACAACTATATATCTCCGACAATGAAGTTATCATTGTCTAACCCAAAGATTGACCACTGCACTTACAACAAAGAGCTTGTGAGTATAATCAGAATATACTATAACTAGGAGAGAGTGTCTCCCTAAAGTCAAAACTTGAATGCTGGTTAAGTTCTCTGACAGCCAGCTGTGCTTTGTATCTACAAACAGTGCCATCAGGATTTTCATTAGCCTGAAAGACCCGCTTGCAGCTGATGCCATCCCGGTGAGGAGGAAGAGGAAGCAGAAACCAACACTGAAGTTTGGACACGACTCTTCAATGAAATGCTTCTGTGTTTAACACTGACATGCTTACTACATGTGTCAAACACTTTGCTAAAGTTTCTAATTTAAAGAAATGTTTTCTGTGGCTCCAACATGATCTGACATGATTCTGACATAGCATTAATAGGGACAGACACAATGATTTTTTAATGCACAAGTTTTTATTTCTTCTTTAAACAAACAAATTGTCTATTTCACATTTACATTTTGTTTCCACTTCCCTATTTAAATTTGACTTTTGATGAATCTAACTTATTTTTTTATGATGGTGGTTAGAAAGGGTTGAAATGTCTTAAATGAATTAGGTCCACTTATCTCTTTTTAGATTTTAGATTGATGGATTAGATATGTTTTTGTATTAGGAGATTATGTGTTCATATTGTTATATTTGACTAACATTTTCTATTGATGATTTTGAATGTAGTATTAGTTCTCAATTTAAATAATTCATAATAATGATGATTGTGTTTGTTAAGAAGTGAATGTTAAGTCTAATGATGATTGTGTTGCTTAGAATCATAGGTTCAATGTGTATTTATGGATGTAGTCTATTACTATTTGTTATAGAAACTAACTGCTCTACAATTACAAAGAAAAAGTTGTGCAATTATAGGCATATTAATAGAGCTATGACCACAAAAACAAATCAAAACAGCACAACAAATGATAGTATATGGAAACTGTATTACTGAATGTGTGAAAATGAGCAAACCGGTGGTATGACAATATAGAATATTTCCAGAGTCTATGACTCCTCCAGAGAGATCACTCTCCTTAACTTATTTCATAACAAACTTTCCTTGTATCCCACTCTCTCTTTCCTCCCTTCTCAAATACTTGTCTTCTTTTGCCATGTCAATACCCTTCCAACTAATTAGTATTCTCTGGGCCTGTTTTCTTTCTCCTAGAGTAAACCTTCCATATCTTGGGCCTTCCACTAACATGGCCTTCTTCACCATCTCTCTCGTGCTGTATCACCCCCTCCTCAAGTGTTCTATCTCATACATTTGTACAAAGCAATTGTAAACTATACACATCAACTATAGTATGTACACATACACTAACACAAAATATCTAAATCAGATAGATGACTTCCTAATTGGCCCCTAAATGCTAGAGTGGATGGTAGGAAAAGTAGAGTCACATCTAGATTCAAAATGTTTAGGAAAAGAAGATGAAAAATGAGGATGTTTTGCTAATCCTTCATGTAGCAATTTAGGAGATGATGAAGAAACATAAGTTAAAAATGTGCTTACTAAGGTAGTATAGGCCTCTGGATTCATGTCCTTTGTCCATCATCCAACCCGTACCATGTTCCTGTATAACAAAGAGTTGGCATCAAATGTTATTGAACAATTCAAGATTTAGTTGTTTGACTTGGACGAAAAGGCAATCATGAACAAAAGGAAAAAAATTCAAGTTTAATGAAGGGGAAAGAGAAATTTGTCCAATTCCATAGGAGCTACTTTAGATCCGTTGGCAAGAGTTATTAAATGAGGTGTTTTATGAAGGGAGATAGAAGAGAACATGAGAGTTATTACTAGAAATATGATTAGATGCACACTTGGGTCAACAATTCATGGATTTTGACTTTACATTGTGAAATGCAGGTTGTTGACAAACTGAAGTTGTTGATGATTGGACTAGGTTGTTGGATTTCAACCTTAAATATTTCTAGTATTCCTTATTATAGAACTTTGGCTTAGAACCTTCATATTTGGAAATATTGGTTGTCTTGTCAAGATAGCCATGTAATGAGTAACAATTCTCTTGGGTGTGGCCCATTTTCTTACAAGATGTGCATTGAGGACGTCCTCTACTACCATGACCTCCTCTAGTGACACAACTTCCTTTTCCACAAGTAGAAACCGTGAGAAAGGACTCAATTGATTCTTTAATATTTCTATTCTTAAGTGTTGGAACATGATGGAGTCGATATGTTTTGAAAGATACGAGGCATACAATACAAGAATTACAAGTTTTCCATATTAGGAAGTGGGTTTTAAGCCCAACTTAGTCCGCCTACAAAATTGGCTTGTACGGTGAATTTTGCACGCTCTTATACTACAAATTGTTTTTATCTCAAGTCAATGTGAGTTCTCCACACATCTCATGCTAAGACATATAAATTTTGATTGTGGGACTAGATATCCCCTCACGTTGATGCCATTTTATAGTACCTTATTGTGAATTGGGGTTCAACCATGGAATGAAATTGCACAAAAATAGACAAAGCATCATATTTGTGTTTTAAAAGAAATATATATGTAAAACATGAGTAAGCATCAACAAACTAAATATACATAGAGAAATTGTTTGTAGAAATGGGAGAAAGACTCCAGAAATTACTGAAGTTCAATTTGAAAGGTGAAATGTAGTTTGGTAAGAGAATGTTGTGGGGGAGGCTTATGGGGTTGGTCGTGTAACGAGTAGAATAAAATGACATAAGTCCTTTATTAAGAAAAAAAGCATTTTATATGCAAATTTTGATAGCCAAGTTGCCAAGTATATGGTCAACATTTGGATAGAATACAACGTAAACAAAGAACATCGTGTAGCTAAGAAGCAATATGTTGATCGGAAATTGATAATACCTTCTGGTCCAACATGTTCATGAAGCATAACTTTGTTAGATGGTTGCGATATTACAAAGTAGTGGCTAGCATGAAATTTAAAACGAACATTGTTATCTTGAGCAAACTTGTTAATGAACATGCAAGAGTTTGTTAATAATCGGCTGAATAGTCTTTCATGTCCTTGAAAGTGTATGCTACCTTCTAGTTACTTCCTAAAAGTGTTGAAATTAAAATTTAGTACTCGAGACTAAGATCTGTTTTTCATGTTGTTCATTCATGATAGTTAGTTTGTCGACATGACACATTAAGTGACAGTCAGCTACCCCATTGTCCTCAATTTGGCATGTCAGGTGGTGGTGGACTTGTCACTTACCGTAGCATATAAAGAAACTAATTTTGTTAGTTAACATCTTTCATACAAAAGACTAACGTGAAAAACAATGCTTACTTCAAGGTACTAATTTTAATGTCAATGCTTTTAGGGACTTTTCATGAATCTGAAAGGCTATTGAGTCTCAGGAATAATATGGATTTTAGGATTATGAGAAGAAATGAGTAAAGAAGAGCTAGATGAGGAAATATATAAACCTCGTTCCTTGTGAATGAAGATCTGATCAGTACCTATAGAGAAGTTTGTTGAATATTGTGACAGGCACTAATCACATGCTATGAAGCCCTAGAGTTAGGAAACCATGTCTGAGAGTTACCTTAGCTTGATCAGTTTGGCAACCATAACTTTGGAAAATTGGAGATGAGTAAAGTGTTGTGAGACCGCCGAAGTGTGAAGGAGAATGTCAATTGAGGTCAGTGCTTGACAGAAACAGGTGTGGTCGTGCTCGTTAAAACAATGATAATTGAGAAGATTTGAGAGCAGTGCGCCCTTATAATGTGATGTATTAACTCAATATTGTATGATCTATTACAATTGTGATATGATACAAAATATAAAACATTAGCCCTTATCAATAGTATTAATAAACTTATCCAGAACCTACACACATATTGGCTTTGATACTGCTGCATTGACTTTTTCTTTGTTTTGTTTTGTTATGTTATTTTTATTCATTTGCTTTTCTGATCCCATTTAGCATGTGATATTGCAATTTTATTTTCTAGATTTTAATCCTAATTAAATAATAAGGAAGTAAATCATGATGTATTAAAGGTATAAAAAGATTGAATAAAGACTTTGAATCTGATATTAGCTTAGTGTTATAATTTATATGATGTTTTACAATGTTACATAACTTAAAAGCGTTAGCGCTTACCAATACCAAGATTAGATCATAATACTAGCTTGATAATTGTTAGAAGTGGCTTTAAGCCTAACTCAACCCCATAAAACCCGTTTGTAAGGTGAGGATTGCACCCACTTATATATTGTGAATTGGCCTTATCTCTAGTCGATGTGGGATTTCCAACACACCCCCTCACGCCGAGGTATATTTATCTCATGCGTGGGACAAGAAATTAGTGGACGGTCTGTTAGCGGCCCGATATCGGGTGGAACAGAATGTCTAAGAAAGTTCGCTAAGATAGGCTCTAACTTGGCTCTGATACCATGTTAGAAGTGGCTTTAAGCCTAACTCAACCCCACAAAACCGGCTTGTGAGGTGAGATTGCACTCACTTATATATTGTGAATTGGCCTTATCTCTAGTCGATGTGGGACTTCCAACAATAATGAATAAGTGTATGAAATATTGAGAAATGTGAAAACTAATCCTAAACATAATTATCAACCCTGAATATTGGCAAGGAGTGATTGATCCACAAGATGTTGTAGGAGGATGACAGCTATTCTGGAATATTAAATACATGTAATCTGTGCAAACACAGTATACACATTGATCAATATGTCAGAAATAAAAGTTACTGAAAATTGAAGACTTTTTCATTATTATCAATCAAAATATACCAGAGCATAGTTTTCAATCCTGAATGTTGGTGCGGAGTGATCTCAAAGACTTTGTTGAATAATGACAACTATTATGGAATATTAAATACAAGTATTACATTGATGAATATGGTCAATTATAAATCTTAAATTTCACAACATTTTCAATATTACCACTTGGAAAAGAAGTATATGGATCTGATCATATTTGATACTTTGGAAATCAGTACTGGGGTGTATAGATATATGTATATATATACATATGTGTGTGTATATCTATATCTATCTATCTCTATATATATACAAAGAGAGAGAGAGAACTCTACCACCCTGGAGTTATGATCACAATAATTTCTAGAATCCCTATAATATCTCAATTGTAATAATTAATATGATTGTTAATATCTATTAACAATTTAACAAAATAGTTTTTGTTTTTCCGTGTTTTCACACATTTCTTAACATTTCAACCTCCCCTGAAGTTGTTGAATGTCTATTATTCCATGCTTGCATGTGATGTGAGATCATAAATTCAAATCATGTTCTCCTCTCGTCATGTCGTCTGTTGTCTCTCCTCTCTTGCGCATTCATATGTTTACAGTGCGGCGGTCGTGCAGTGGTGCGGTGGTGGTTGTGTGTTGGGTGGTGGTAGTTGCATGGTGATGTGGTGGTGCTCTGTTCTAGGCAGGGAGGTTTCTATTGTTCTGTGGTGGGAATGTGTTTCTGATTTTAGGGTTGATTTTACGTGGCGGCTATGCACCACTTGACCTTTTGTGCTTTCATGAGTGACCAGATAATCCTAGGGTTGGGTTAGAATTGGTCTTGTTTTTAACTTAAAATTTTAACTCATTTAGTTTTAAATGTTTAAAAGTGCAATTAGAAAATAGTAACTCCTTCTAAAATTACTAATGCACCAAAAGAAAAAACGATGACTATGGAAATAGTCATTGCACCCAAAAAAATATTTTGAGTCAAATATTTATCAACCTATATATTGTTTTTCATTTAACAAAGGAGTTGGGTCATAATATTATAATATTAATTTAATTTATTATTATATAACCACATTTTTTAATGTAATTATTACTATTAATTATACTTTACATGTTTCTATGTCTTGTATGTTATATTTTTTAAATGTTTATGAATTGTACGATTCACGATACAAAACAATTCGTGATATGAAACATTGGCTCTCCGATTCACGATAAGATTCATGATTCAATTACCATGCATAAAACCATTCTGTGGGAAGGCCTTGTGCAATCAAATCTGTTTAGCTGAAGTCTGGTTGGGACATAGGAATTGGTGATGAAGCCATTAGTGGTAGCGGAATGTTGGTCTATCTATATGTACTTAGTTCTATATCAATAGATAACCATAGGTTCTTCACATTTTTACTTCAAGATCATTTAAGATAATTTTCAACCATAATTTGTCATCGTGTGAAATAATCTTTCATCTACATAGACCAAGAGAAGAGTAAGTTTCTCTTCTAAGGTATGCTCAATGAACAAGGTATGGTCATGGTCATCTTGACTCTGGCAGTTCCCCAAGGAAACCATAGCCAAGGTAATTCTTACAAAACAATCATGGGGAGAGTAATTCATTCCATATAGGGCTTCTTTGTCATCCACATGTTATTTCTTCAATAGACCCGAAACTAGGAGAAATCTCCTGTAGACTTCTTCCTCTTGATGTCCAATTCAAGAAATCATTTCTACTTCAAGGTATGCATCTGGTATCCTTAATAAGTTGCCAATGAGATAATGATTGTGATAGTATTCACGTTTCTCGTTGGAGCCAATGTCTCCTCATAGTCAAGAACATATAACCTTGCTTTGTAATGATCCAATGTCTCATCAATTGATAATTTACTTTTTAAATCCACCTACATCTTACAACCTTTTTATCTTGTGGCTGATTAACAATCTTCCATGTCTGATTTTTTTTCTAAGGCACTCATCTATTCATTCATGGCTTGAGCACAATTCATATATGTTGAAATATGGGTTATTAGAAAGTTTTTTTGAATATGAAGAAGATTTTTTAGGTTAGGTGATAACGATAGAGGAATATTGTGGAGTCCAATTATTGGTACACATGCAAGGTAGTCAACATCGTTATTATGATAATGTGGCTCACAAGATCGTAAATTTTAGAATCTTAACACAAATCGAAGATTTACTTTCCACACATATATAAAATTGATTACTTTGTCTATATTTCATTAGACATAAGTTCATTTAATATATATCATTCAACTTAAAATTGAAACTCGAGGGATCTTCGTTAGCTCTTTCTCCTCCATGAAGCTCATAAATAAGAACATCCTCCATCTCTAGAGGTGTGGATGGTGAGAACAAAATCTCCTCACCACCTTTGGCTTGATCTTTAGCCAAATGTTCATCTCCATTTGTAGTGGGAGCATAATTTAAATCTATCTTTCAATTGTCATGTCCATCAACAATTTTCATAATGTACTCATCATTGAATGAGATATCATCAAGGTCAAACTCCTCAAGTGATCTGCTGCTACCTTCTTTTCAGCCAATTTTGAATTAACCCTGACATAATAATGTTGGTCATAGTTTCTGTTTTGAAATGATTTTTTCTCTCGTGTGGACCTAATAAATGCAAACGGAAACATACGTACAAGTAATTACTTGTTTATTGTATATTAATTCTAATTTATCTGATTTATCACTAGTTTTGTTCACATCCAAAAGAACTACATGTCAAACTAACTGCACAAATGGCAAAGCTGCCGGATGCTGGATGTTTTTGCTAGTTGCCTTAATAGCCGAGGAGTTGCCAAACAACTTCTCTTGGTTAGTTGCAAATCAGTCAAGTGTTGTTTCTCAGGGTCAGCCGTGACCTTTGGTATACGTTGCAGTAAATCAATTTTAATTTTTGTATTTGCTTTAACATTAGGGGAATAATGGAATTTTGTATTGAAAAAGTAGCACATCATTCAAAGGTCTAAGGAGTTGGTTGTCCCTCCTTTTATGAGTAGTATTTCACAAATCTTCGTAACATAAAATGGTAGAATAATAATTTGAATTATTGATGTTTATTTTCTAAGATGTCAAATGAAAAGTTGAAATGAAATTTCAATTTGGAGATTGGCAAAGTACTTACCTGTTGTTACCTTTAAATTCTTCTTGAATTTTTTCTTTTGCCAATCCATTGCCTAGTACATGAAACCCAGGGTTGGTTTATTATCATAATTTACCTTTCTAAGCACTTATTAAAGACCAACTCATAAGTTGAATTTCTAATCAAAGGGCCCTTATGGTCCAAAAGACAACCTAATGCTAAGAGGTGGCATCTTGTCTTCTCTTTTGGAATTATATATTGATGAACAAGTATCTTTTAAAATTCTTCTAGCATCAGGTCAGTGCAAGGTGTTGCACATGGGTTCCAATATAGCCTTTTGATGTTCTTTATTAAGAACTCACCAGCTGCTTTATAAGTGGGAGACTTGATTATTACAATTTGGACAATGTTCTCCTTGCCGATTTCTTAAAAAATAATTAATGCAAGAGACAGTTTGGAGAGTGTCTAAAAAGCACCGAGCAAATTTCTCAGCTGGTTGATGGAGGTAGTATGGTGTAGTTGATATTTGAAATCAGGCTGTTGGAGTACTAGAGAATCTGAATATTCTGTTCTTTGGTACTTTAATAGATCTATTGACTGTTTGGTACTTACTACGTTTAGTGACTATAACTGCTGTACATACACGGATTCAAAGGGAGGCAGTTTACCTGGTATTAACTATTTTGTGGGTATCTGGACTGGCATATTCAGGTACAAATTTGATGATGAGAGGGTGACAAAAGAAGATAATAAAAGGGCCTTAGAGGAGCAATATGGTGGTGAGGAAGAGGTATTTAAATTATATTATTATCATAGACCATGCTTTTTTTTCCCTTTTCAATATTTGCCGGTTAACGATTCGAGATTGTGTTTGAACAGTTACCACAGGCAAATCCTGGTTTCAATAACGCTCCATTTAAGTTCACCAAATACTCAAATGCTTATATGTTGGTGTATATTCGTGAAAGTGACAAGGACAAAATCATATGCAATGTGGATGAGAAAGACATTGCAGCACATTTAAGGGTAAGAGTGTATTCTTATCTACATTAAAGACTCCGAAACACTTGCTTTAACGTAGATGGCTGTTTATTTGAAAATAGGTCTTAGAAAACATTTTACCACTCAGCTGTCGCTATCAACTTGATTACACTTGCTTTATCTTTCCTGTATTTTTTTTTCCTCCTTGGTCTCTGTTTCCTAATGAGAAACTGCAGGTCCTATGAACATATTGGGCAAAAATTAAGTGATGTTGAATTTGCTGTGTCATCTACTTTTTATTGTTCTATTATTTAGGTTGCTTTATTTTGGAAATCGGGTATGATTTTCTGCAATGTATTAATGTAGGAGAGGTTAAAGAAAGAACAAGAAGAGAAAGAACACAAAAAGAAAGAAAAAGCAGAAGCTCACCTTTACACTATTATAAAGGTTCTTAGTTCTTGACCTTGACTTCCTAAACTGGCAATTAAATACTGTGTCTTGGACTTTACCATGGTTTTTGAATTAAACCATAAAATTATGTTTGTTATTACTGATATGATATTCTTAGGTCGCACGTGATGAAGACCTGAAAAGGCAGATTGGAAAGGATATTTACTTTGATCTTGTAGATCATGACAAAGTTAGAAGTTTCAGAGTCCAAAAGCAGACAACTTTTAATCTTTTCAAGGTATCTTCTGCAGTCATGCTCTTTTTCTTGGTCTTGATATTGCATTGTTTTTTCATTTAAGAATTTAGAGTGAAGGGCACATTATATTAGCCTTATAGAAAGTGCCATAAAACATACGAGTATGATATTGAGATATGTAATTTAAAATAATCAGAAGACTGGGAACTATTGCTGATGCAGCTTAAAAATACACTGAAAACAGAATGAAATGGAGTTACAAACTGATAATACCTTCCCACTTTAAAATATCAATTTAGGCTTAACTCAAGGCTACACAATTTGTTCATAAGGTGAGGATTGCATGCACTTATATATTTGTTTGTGGGATCTCCAACATACCTCGTTATACTAAGGACGGGACATCTCAAGCATGAGACTAAATGTTTGTGGATAGTTTAATAATAGCTCGATAACAGACGACACAATAGTCTCAACAAACATTGCTGCAATAGGCTCTAATTCCATATAAAAAGTGAATTTAGGTCCAACTCAACCCTATCAAATTAGCTTGTATAATGAGTTTTGCACTCACTCATACCCTAACTCTTTTTGTTAATACTTTTTAGCATGTAATGTCAATGATATGATTTTATTACATCAAATAATGAAATATGATTTTATCATTAAATATTGATTTTGTTCCTTATGATTACTATGCTTTTTGAACTATTAATGTCACAAGTCCTTTCAATGGTGAAGTTTTGTGCACACATTTTAAGAAGTGAAATTTTTAGTAGGGAGCGATGGAAAGAGAAATTTCCAAATAATTTTCTCATAATCATATATTAGAAAAGATGTTTGATTGGATGCTTATCGATATGCTTAATGGTATAACGTATCCTACATGTTAGTGTTCTATCCGATAGCTGATATTAGAGCTTAGGGACAATTGCTGAAGGAAAGATTGTTAGAATTTACGTCTGTTGCTATGATGGTGATTATGTGGCAATGTTATCAAATTTCGGCCATGGTGGCGCCATGGCGGAAATCGGTTGCGGTTTCCCAACCTACCGCCACAACATGACGGAGGCGAAGCGGGTTTTCTGTGGCAGCTTGTGGCGGCCACTTTTTGCATGGCGGCTGGCGGTGGTGAAACGGTAATGGCGAAAAAGGAGAACTGAAGAAAGAGATAAACAGTAGCAAAGTGGAAGAGATAGTGCTGTTACTGTGTCTGAGAAGAGATGAGTAGTGTGGGAGATGAGATAGGCAGTGGCTGGCACACATAAACCCTAATTTCATCCTTCTATGCATTTTACTCTACATCAGTTTTACAAGGTTTAATTTGGGTCAGACCCACTATCATTATTTGACCTAACCTAAGCCCAAAAACCCTCCTCTCTTATTCTTTTATATTTTACTGTGGCCCTTCTCTTATTTTTTTACCAGTTACTGGTGCAGTAAAATATTACTGATGGAGTTAAATATCAATTAAAACATCTCTTCTCTTATTCTTTCAACTTTGGCCTTAGTTACTGCAGCTAACAACCACAACTGCCACCACTAGTTGCTGCTGCCTGCCATTGTCAGCCACTGCCGCCTGCCGCCTGCCGTCACAATCAGCCACCGCCGCCTGCCTCCGGCTGCCAGTTAGCCACTGCCGCCACTGTCAACTCCTTTTTTTCAAATTTTTTTCTACTTCTCTTCTTTCTCTATAATTATTTTTTCAAAAATTATACTTTCCGCTGCGGTGGTGGTTGTGTTTTGTTTCACGTACGACTCTGTTCGTTTTTATTCGTCTTCTGCTCGTGTTTGGGTGCTCGCGTTTGTAGTGCGGTGGTCTAGTATTTCGATGTTGGTGTAGAGGGGTGTTTTCACGTTTCAAGGTAGGGAGGGTGATTTTTTTTCTTTGATAGTAATGACTTGAGTGATGTAGATCGTTGAGATGATGATGATGATGAAATGTGAATGATTTAGAATAGAATTTTTTTTAGGTTGTTTAGGATACAAGCAACTACACTTATTTTTTGGATGGCTACATTGCAGTACTTGTTTAGTAGCATATAGCCATAGTTAAAGGAATCTTAGGGAGCAACCACACTGTTTTTTGAAGGCTGTGTTGCTCAATTTGTGAAACTATGAGGTTGTTTGTTACAACCACTATTTGACTATGAGGTTGTTTTGTTATTTGTTGTCTCTTTGCATATTTATATATCTTATATATTTAAGTATATGTTAAATTTTTTTAATGTTTATACTGTGTTTCTGAATCGTACGATTCACGATATGATTCACGACTCAAAATTTTAGCTCTCCGATACATGATATAATTCACGATTCAACTACCATGGCGGGTGGGAATAGAGGAGAAAGTGGAAAACATGGATAAGGAGGTGATGGAGTCATGAACGAGGAGATTTTGTTTTAGTAGATGTGGGATTTGGATTTAGGGAAAGATTGATCAATGCCACCAGCCTCCGTAACCATCACTCGAGCCCACCCACCCCCAACCTTTAGGAGAGGCTCTAAACACCATTATTTGTTCTTTGTTATCGAGGAATTTTACATTCTTTTATTTAGTGGACAAAGTTGATACATATTTTGAAGCATAGATGAAATACAATTTTAGTGATTAATTTAGGGACGAAAAACATATTCAACACATTTAATAATCATGTTTAGATTTCTTCTAATTGAACTCGGTAAAAGCTCAGTTTTTTTAATAAAAGAATTGCTCTTATTACTATCTAGGTAGCTAAATGTGGCTGAAGCAGTCGAGATTGTACCTAAGGGCCATAAGGGTTGCCAACTCACATGGCATTTTGATGTTGTGTCTGGAACGAGGCCTCATAGTGGGTCTTAAAGACTAGGCAGTTGGTTTCTCACAAACTGAAACATGTGAAAGGTTCGAAATACCCTCACTTAATGGGTTTCTTGGTTCTCTTAATTCATGTTTAAAGTGTTAAAACATGATATGAAAAAACCTGCTAATGTGAGCTTATGGTGAACACTTTTTGTCCTCTGTCTGCTGGCCAAACTTCTATAGTGGCAGGTTTTTGTTTCTTACTAGTAAGTATTGATATTGTCACATGCGATACACAATACAAATCATACAAATCGTACGAAACAGTATGATTCTTCTCCCTCACGATATGGATTTTTACAACACTTGTTTTTACTCTTGTATCGCTATTGTATAGTGTGATTTGTGCTTAGAATCGCATGAATCGCAATTCTAGTGCATAACGGGCTTGAATAGCACTAAATACGTTTTACTTTGAATTGTGATCAAGTCATGCATCCCAACGCGGTTTGATAAATAGCATCTGTGAGAAGATGAAATATCAAGACAGAGCAGAAGAAACTAGGTGGATCTTAGATGTACATAAGAGAAAAAAGAATAGAAGATAATCAGTGTCAGTGAGACGGGAGAAGATGAAAGAAGATGAAACCAGAAGATGAACAGAGAAGAAGAAGATGGATCGGTTGAAAAACTAAGATGAACAGTGAACACCAACATTAAATCTAAAGTAATAATCTTTTAAGATGTAAATTGTCTTTTCATTTTTTTTTCTCTCTTGCACTCACAAAATTAATCATATCAACTTCTAGTTTTTTTTTTTTTTTTCTAA
>Ga0209589_1006056_pt1 | contig 20212 bp, 10 predicted proteins | sample CowpeawhiteBW_FD_187525 | JGI IMG/M metagenome (GOLD analysis project Ga0209589, IMG submission 187525) | Root nodule microbial communities of legume samples collected from California USA - Cow pea white BW (SPAdes) (version 2) | ecosystem: Host-associated > Plants > Roots > Nodule | place: USA... | reverse complement strand
AAAAAAAAAAAAAAAAAAAAAATCTAAGTCTTGAAAACTTGTAGTTGTCATCTTATTTATAGTCTCTAAAATTTTACATCATATATCTCTAAACCCAAGAATATTATAATAAGTGTCAAAAAAATAATAATTATAAGATATATATTCTTTTATATCATAATAATATGTTAATAAAACACAAACTTTCTAAGAGTCTTGAACCAACAATTTTGTTGAATCTTTAAAAATTTCTAATAAATTCAAAATAGACATCACATGCGTTTGGGTGGTCCAGAGACAATTTATCAATATTTAGATTTGAGCCTCAAACAAGTACCATAATTACGGAAGGTGTTGTTTTACAATTAAAATTGAAACTTTGTTGCTTTAGTAATTTATATTCTACAATGTTGTTATTATTTTTGTGTTTTTTTATGAATGTTTAGTAATTTATAAATCTATTATATAATTTATTTTTCTTTTACCTACGAATTTTTTTGTCAAAGTCAGTTATGTTTATCTATCAAATTTTTGTAGATAATCACCCATGAATTTTTACTTTATTCACAATCAATTTTCGTAGATAATAGATAATTTTTTGTAAATAATAGTCAATTTTCTTATAGTGTACAGTATTTCTGTTACATCTCTTTCAATTTTATTCTGCGCCTATAAATTGATATGCTTTTTTCTTGAAACAATACAGTTTGTGAAGGTTTGGATAGAAAAATAAAGATGAAAACTAAGGGAGTTTCAATAATGATGATGATTATGTTGGGTTTGATAGGAAGTGATTACAATGAAGTTGAGTCAAAAAATGTATCTAATGATGTTAATTGCAAAGGGAATTGTGTATTTGACTGTTTTCCTTTAGTGCCACTTCCTACTTTATATTTGTTATGTGTTCAAGATTGCTGCAAAAAATGCTGCAAAAAACATTATAAAGCCTCAAATTGCAATTCAATTTGTATCTTAAGCAACTCCATTGATATCAATACTGGTATTTATTTATTCCTTTACAAAATCATTTTATAGATATTCTCTGAAATTTTAATAAATATTCTTTTTAATTAATTCTATTTGCAGATACTCGAGATCTTAAGGCTTCTGTGGTGAATTCTGGTTTGCAAGAATCTGAGAAGAAGAAAAGATTTCCATGATTGCTGTAATGGAAAATTTTTAATCAATAAATAACTGTTTGTGAACACTTTTACTATTATTTCCTTCATTTTATTATTGTTTTTATATTGTTGGTGCAACTCAATAAACACATATCAACGAAGATAAACAATCGCGGATAAATAAATTTGAAGTATCTCATTCTATATTTAACGTTACTATAAATTTTTTTTATATTTTTTGATATATATAACTGAATGTAATTACGCAAATATACTTATTTATTATATTCCAACAGTAATATTGGTATTTGTTCTATTATTTTTAATGTGTAAAAATCGTCCATAAAAAATAATGTTAAAAATATTATATGCATTTAATGAATTATTTATTGTACGCGTTTAGTGACGTATTTAATATACGATATTTACGCATGTACCCTTTTGGTTTCTTTATATGTTTTTAAGGATATTCTTTAAAAATAAAAAATATATTTATTATAATAAAATAGTTGTATAATTTCATATTTTATATTTTATCTTTCCGTAAAACATAATAAAAACATGTAAATTATTTTTATAAAAGGATAATATTATAATATTTTAATAATAAAATGTCAAGCTATGTAAAGTTTCCAAAGAAATTTTATTTTTGTATAAAACTTCTCTTCATCTTTTTTTTTTTAATTTTGACTCCAATCTTTATTTGTTTGAAAACAAAATATCATATATCATTTTTGATCAGGAGCTTTTCGAAACCATTTGAACAAAGAGTTGAATAGAGTAAACTTTCATTTTGTTCTTATTTTAGACAGTTTAGCCTTTGGGTTGCATGTGAGTCTAGGGTGATGCATGTGACTTAAGGTGACTCTTAGTAAACCTCTGTTGCTCTATGATCATGATGTTATGCTTAAAACTATAATTGGTTGTTTAGATGATCTTTTGTTGTTTAGAGTTCTAGGGAGCGGTAATGTGAGAAAAGAGAGATTGACATGAACACTTTTTGATGTAAAATATTCTACATCCAATAGAAAAACAATGATGAAATGAACACTTTTTGAACTTTACAATTTTTTGTATTATTATCAAAGGAAATATTTTGATAAAGTTGAATAAGAGTTGACAAACAAATAAGCCAAACTTAGGACAAGGATTTGACCACTTTAAAAGAAGATTGAGTGGTACGTGTTCAAGTGCATTAAAGTAAAAGTTCATCATTCCCTTAAGTACCCTTAAACCTGTACAACTCAAAAATCTTCTCCTGAGTGCTCCCCATCAGATGCCTACCACTAAAAACAAAGACTTGTTCAAAAAGTACCACTAAACCACCATCATTTCATCCCCAAAGATGAAATCATAAGTCAAAAGAGTGTGTGGACATTTTCTTTTTTAGTAGGAATGAAGAGAGAACTTATGAATGTAAATATAAAAGAAAATTTATGTCGATTACATCCTAAACCGACGTAAATATTAAAATTAACTTCTATTGGGATTGAATCTAACGTTAAATTTCTAATTAGTTACAAAAATATCACTGCATGTTTTTATGTAAATTTTTGCATTACCTGGTGTGAAAGTTGTGGCGTAAATATGTGATTTTGTGTTAATAAGAACCAACTTAACGAGAATATAAAAAATATATCCTAGGAATACACATGCATTAGTTTGGCATGTATATCATATATATTATTTTAATTTCATCTTTTGAAATAATTGTACTAATATATTAAGTTATATGCTTTTGAACATTAATTATGGAATCTCTCATTTTAGTATTGTGTAATTAAAAATAAGATGTTACAAATATAATTGAAAAAAATAATAAATTTGATATTCAAATTCTCTCCCTATTATATATATATATATATATATATATATATATATATATATATATATATATATATATATATATATATATTGACAACTTCCCGGTTAACTTAGTTAAACTATATTCAAATGAAGTAAAACCATACAAAACTTGTGTATATTTGAGAACAAAATAAGTGTGATTTTTTTCTTCTGAAAATACAGGTGGAGGTGATATTAGTGCAGAGAAAACTCTCATATAGTACTCTTCTAGTCAAGAGTTGAATATTCTAAATTGAAGTTGAGAGAGTTGAAAAAAAAAATGACTGATTCAAAACTATTAATACTTTAAATCAGAAAATCAAGTACTTAAGTCTTGAAATTGTCTTCTTATTTATAGACTCTAAAATTTTACATCATGTATTCCTAAGTCCAACATTATAATAGTTAACAAAAAATATAATAATTATAAGATAAAATATAATTTAAATCATAAGAATATATTAATAAGAGTCTTGGATCCAATAACTAATTTTATTGTATCTTTAAAACTCTCCAATAAATTTAAAATAAATATTACATGTGTTTGGGTGGTCTATAGACAATTTATTAATATTTGGATTTGGATAGTACTCCACACAATCGAAATTGTACAAGTTCCTTAACTTTTGTTTGTGTTTTTTATGCATGTTTAATAATTTATGAATATATTATAGTATTTCTGTTAAATCCCTTTCAACTTTATTCTGTGTCTATAAATTGATATATATGTCTTTTTTCTTGAAACATTATAGTTTGTGAAGGTTTAGAAAAAGATTGATAGAAAAATAAAGATGAAAACAAAGGGAGTTTCAATGATGATGATGATGTTTATGTTGGTTTTGATAGGAAGTGATTGCAATGGTTCATTTGAGTCAAAAAATGTGTCAAATGAAGCCAATAATTGCACTGCGAAATGTGTATTTGAATGTTTTCCTTTAATAGGACTTCCTACTTTCTATTTGTTATGTGTCAAAGGTTGCTGCAAAAAATGTTGCAGAAAACATTATAAAGGCTCAAATTGCAATTCAATTTGTGTCTTAAGCAACAACTCCATTCATATCAACAAAACTGGTATTTATTTATTCCTTTACAAAATCATTTTATAGATATTCTCTGAAATTTTAATAAATATTCTTTTTAATTAATTTTATTTGCAGATACTCGAGATCTCAAGGCTTCTGTGGTGAATTCTGGTTTGCAAGAATCTGAGAAGAAGAAAAGATTTCCATGATTGCTGTAATGGATATTTTTTAATCAATAAATAACTGTTTGTGAACACTTTTACTATTATTTCCTTCATTTTATTATTATCTTTATGTTGTTGTTGTAACTCAATAAACCACGTATCAAAGAAAATAAATAATCACTGATATTGTTATGAATGTGAACGTAAATAAATTTGAAGTATCTCAATTCTATTTAACGTTACTATAATTTTTTATTTTTTTATATTTGTTGATAAATATAATTAAACGTAATTACGGAAATATACTTATTTATTATATTAAAACAGTAATATTAGTATTTGTTCTATTATTCTTAATAAGTGTAAAAGTCGTCAACTAGAAAATAATGTTTAAAATATTGTATGCATTTAATGAACTATTTATTATACGCGTTTAGTGACGTATTCAATAAATGATATTTACGCATGTACCCTTTTGGTTTTTATATGTTTTCAAGGATATTTTTTAAGAATAAAAAAATATAATAAGAGAGTTGTGTAATCCTACATTTTATTATTTTATTTCTTCCCATAACATAATAAATAGATGTGAATTATCTATTTAGTTAGTTCAGTTGAGTTTGGTCTCCTAATTATATTTGGATTCAATTTAGTCTTTTAATTTTTAAAACGATTTAAATTAAGATAAAATAAAGTAGAATGCTAAGATTGTGAAGTTGATGTTGCTTTCTTTGTTCCTTTATGCTATCTAGATATACCAATTCCCTTCCTTGTCTTTATCCCAACACCAAATAAAAGTTTTTGTTGATGTTTGCATGTTTTTGAAAACTCTTCTCTTGAAATGAAAAGTAAAATCAAATTGTGTGCAATCAGGAGTAGAAGAAGGACTAACAGAAGAAGGACTAACACACACCCTTGTACACTAATGTGCTAGGATTGGTTCCTTTGATTGATTTACCAAAACCTTTTGACATGGTTGTTAGTGTCTCATAAAACATGTGTAGTAATTCTTGCACGCACTTCTATTGCACTATCCTTCAAGAGTTTCATAAACATTACATCAATATACAAGAAAAAAAACTCTAGACTAGAGTCTAAAGAAAAGTTAGATCATGCAACCAAAGAAAAGAAAGCTCCCAACAAGAGTGGAAAGATGAGTAACTAAATGGTTAAGAACCTCAAACGTATAACTAGACACAAATACCAATTGAAATATAAGAAATAAACTTTTAGTTTTTTTTTATCAACAAAGAATAAAATTAAATTAAAGAGAGCGCTTGAGGGGTGCTCTAACCCTTTAACAAAACATTTTGCACATATTGATGTACTAGGTTGGCATCATAGCTCCACCAAACAAAAAATTGTTCCAAAACCAAATTTTTAGGTATTTACTAGTGACGCTTGTCCAATATATAACTTCCTCATGTTCTACAAGTCATTTTTGTAGTATTTTAACATGTTGCACATGATAGACTGAATTTATTATCTCATGTTTGCTTTTCATGAAAAAATACTAAAGAAAGTGAAGGGTTTATTCAAACAACAAATATCTAGGTCAATTATTCAATCAAATGATATTGAGCACACTTCACATCTTTTCTTAAAAAACAAGTATATTACTTTTTTGCAAAAAAATGTACTCAATTTCATATATAGCAATTCCATCAAGATCTCTCTTGATAGTTAGGGTAGTTGGGGGAAAGAGTCCACATAAATCAGAAAAACTAAAATATACTAATGGTTAAAATATTAATTTTCGAATGTCACATATCTATTAACAAAAATGTAATAGTAAAATTATTTCGATATTTGTTAATACTAAATTGATCTAACCACCGTTTTCCCTAAATTATTTCTATAAAATGTAATATCAATTTAGTATTTTTGCCAATATTTATATAAAAGCAATGCATTGAACTAACTTTAGTTTTATAATTTTTTTTTTTCAATTTAATTCCCTCTCGCTTGAAAGTAACAAGCCCCACCCTAGAATCCAAATGTAGGAGAATAGGGTATAGCATGTTATACTATGTACGGAATGACATTATATATAGAGAAATGAAAAGTGGGATTTGCATGTGCTTCAATGTGAATTCACCACAAACAACAAAATCTTTATATTAAGATAAGAATCTTTCGTACCCATATGTGTTGATAATTTAGAATATGTACCATCATATGATTCTGTATTAAGAATATCATACCTTACAATTTAAAACCTTAGTTCCATATGCATGCACATCTTGAATTTTTAACTTCATTCATCAAGAAAGTTTTTAATCCTAAAAACTAGTTCAAGTCGGTTCGTATCATCTCATTTTAGGTGTTTTATTTTGTCAAGACGACTTTTTTTTTATATATAACAATATATATATTTATTATTTATTAAAAAAAATTTTACATTAGCTTCATAAAATAATCAAATGTAGAAACAAAATAAGTAAATAATTTAATTTGGGAACGAAAATATATTTAACTTTTATAATTGTATATATAAGATTATAGCAGGAGTTACGATTTTAGATATTTAATTTAATTTTGTTCTTTTATATAATTTAATTTATATATTTAACAAACAATAAACCAAAACCGAGGGTGAGTTCATCGAAATCAATTGGAGATATAAAAATGTGGTCTTAGGGCTTTTTAATTTGTCACTGCAAAAGCATAAAACACTTTCTTTTTGAATTCCACGTGCTGATTCTCTTATTGAAGTCTTTTATATACGTAATAATAAATTAATAATAATATTGCATGCATGTTGGTACTTTTAACTGTCAACAACTTGAACTTTGAATAACTATAGCAAGATAATTTCGTGTCTCACATTCCATTAACAGAGTCGGAATTATATATATACCACGTTACATGAAAAATAATAGACTAAAATTAATGTATTATGAAAGTGCTTTGTAAAATATTATATCTGAGATTACTATATCTATGATTGATAATTAATTTAAAAACTTGAATATTATATATTTTGAAAATACAACTGAAAAATAACACAGAAAAATGAGTAGATAATTCGAATTCGATAAAAGCAAGATTGAATGAAGCATGCACAACCTAAAAGATAGTTCAATTTTTCTTTAAAACAAGAAAAAGTTGAATTTTGTCCCTGTATTTTGTTTGGAGCAGATGACGTTTATCTAACAGTTGTTTGGTTAGGCGTTGAAACATTTGATGTGTGGCTTGATTCCCAAATTGTGTGATGAAAATTGGTTCCATTGCAGCCCTAACATGAAGTATCCATTCAGGTATTACCTGCTCCATGCTCTTTAACCATGGTGCTGGATCTGTTAGCTCCATTCTTTCAATGCTAAACCTTCCATTCTTTTCTATAACCTTTCTCATCTCCTCTGGACTTGGTGCATAGTAAGGAAAATTGAAGGAATCAACTTCAGACTCATCAAATAGCCCCTATGAAAAAAAAAAAGAGTAACATTAGGGTTAATTAGTTTTTTTCCCGACCCGATCCAAGTCGGTCTGTCAGCATTGCTAGTGTCAGGTCTATAGAGGGGGTTTCATTAGGAGATACAATATTAATGAGACCTGAGTTCAACCACATAAGACATTGACACCACTCTCAACCCAAAATCTTAAGACAATGGGTTTATGGATCATTATCCTTATATAATGTTCTACTTTCTCATTTCTAGTCAATGTAAGACTTAGACTTACATTTAGATTCCTAACAGCTAGGAACAACAACCATATTTTCTAGGTATTGTTTGCTTTGTAGCGTGAAGCTACTCTACAATTTTGTCCTTAAAAAACACCTCCAAAGGGTGGATAGAGATTTAAACTGCGTTTGACCTCAACTTTTAAGTAATGTGAGACTTATTGAGTATACCAGAATAATTTTATGTTATTATATTATTATATACCGACATGCATGCAGCACATGGAAGCAAGAAATGAAAGAGCATGGTTTAAGAATTTATGATGTGATTATAACATACCTCCTTGGAAAGCTCCATGAGGATAGATCCCATACAATCAAACAACATACCATTGATGATGTGAGAATAAGGCATGCCATTGGGAACACCTTGCATGACTATGACCAACATGCCACCTGGCACAAGTTCCACAGCCCTAGCATCCAAGAAGTTCCCTGCATCCCTAGCAAATTGAGTTGCATATGCATCAACCACTTCCTCGGAAGCACTTGTGTAGTGAATTCTACCTTTGTTCCATGCAGGGTCGTTCAACTCTTGCACGACTTCAGGTGACTTTGAAAGAAAGTGCAGGGCGTAAGTTGAATATGCAAAATGAATGGATGATTGAGGGAACAAGCGATTGTAGAAAGAACCAGGAACCCCACATGCAAAAAAGTTTCTATCTTGAGGCAAAGAGGTGAAAAGGGTGTTGAAATCGTTGGATGGTAGATCGTTGAAGAAGACATGAAATTCTGGGTTTGTTTCGGTGTTTGGACACTGGCTTTTGTGCTTGTGTTTCATTGCTTCAAGCACCTTGTGTGCATTCACGAAGGTGTTTGGACCAGTCGCACACCCAAAATCCGCCACACGAATAATCATGTTTGAAGCAGAAGCTAGCTTTTTCACATCCAGCTTCTTCTGGATTTCTTCTTCAATCTTACTCTCTTCAACACTTGAACTTCGTTTCTACAAGAAAATTGTGTTTAGAATTACATAATTTTTCAACATTTGCTATATCAGTTGCTTGTAATAAATTTTCATATGTAGAATGATTTACATAATTGTGTAGTGAATTAACCTATATATATATATTATTCTGAATATTTTAATAATTTAAATGGAGATGGAGATACGATGGAAATATGTATATTTCTATACACATTTCTATACTCAATTGAAAAAGTCGGGATTTTCCATATTCAAACTCATACCCAATCAATATAGGGATTCTCCGTCAAAATAGAGATGCGTTCAAACAATATACACGTATACGAGTTTATTTGTCAATCTCTAGTTATACGTGTGATTTGTGTATATGGAAGAAATGAGATGGAAATTTTAATTAAGTATTTAATAAAGAGAATATGCGATTACCAAGTTGTGTCCCTTTGGTCCAAAACTTTTATAAAAGTTGCTGGAAACATGTTGGTAATAAAATATTTTATCTGCTTCAAGTTCCGATAATTAGTTAGCAATTAAAATGCTTTTATCAATTTAGAAACAACCATTTGACAATTTAATTATGGCCATTTTATGCGTTGGGAAATCTGGGATCTGTTCCAATTGAATGGTGAGAAAATTGACAATAGCAATGAATTAAATTTTGAGAAGTGTAAATTAAAAATAGGAATTCAAAACTAATTTTGTTTGTGTTTTTCCTTGAAAGAATTAATTAAAAACATTAATATCATTGTTTCTGTTCATTTGTCAATCGAACTGAAATGCATATTTACTTTTTAGAATTAAGATAAACTAATCAGTGAGGATGGAAAGTATAAACCCTAAAAAGTAGATTCAAAGGTTAGAACAAAAACAAAAAATAATTGGTGTTTCTTTTATAAAAAGGACAATTAGGGATGCCAACTGCAATTAACTAATAATTAATTACCATGCTCATTAATTAAGCTCAACTTGATAAAGAAAATCTTAACAGTGACATGAAAAATACATAAAATAGTAATAATTAGTCTTCATCTATGATGCACATATATGATACGTGTATTACGACACTATATGATATGTTAATACACTAACTCTAAAAATAATAAGACTAAAAATAATAAGACACGACATGTGATATATGCATATTGAAAAATTTCTTTTAAAAATATGAGGAATATATGATTATTCTTGAGGGAATCCAAATTAAAATCAAATATATAAAATATTTTCAACATAAAAATTTATAAATATTGACATCATAAAAACACTACTGATTTATATATTAGATACTTTATTAATAAAATATTTTAAAATATCAAACGGATATGTGTCAAACACAAATATGTAAAACAAATTAAAGTATCCATACGTCTTCTTACACAGAATTAATGTTAAATTCCACCACCTATATTAATCTGAATCCCAAAAGGAAAACAACATAGTAGACAAATTACTTTCTCATAAACCTTATATAGTTCAAATGGAAAAATATATTTTACACAAAATATCTCACACAACACTCTTTTTTCAAAGCTTCCTCACAAAATCAAGTGTAAAATAAAAGGAAAATATACTCCAAAAGCTTTTAAAAAGTTCTTCTTTGTGGTATTTGCCTTCCAAGTTTCAAATTCAAAACTAAAGGGTAACAATAACTTCAAAGTTTAAATGCATTAATTGGTATTCATATATAATTACTCTTCAATATGAACACACACACGCATATGAACCTTGAAAACAATGTGAGATCTGTACTTAGAATATTCCATAGTTCTTCCAATTTCAAAAATTTAGAATCTCCCAAAAACTTTGTAACTTTTGATGTGTGTACCTGAAAGTAGGAATTTTTGGAGTAGCTGAATGTGCCACTTCCCCCATTTGGTGGTAATGTGTTGATCACCATTTTCACTTTGTCATCTCCAAAAATTTGGTGTGATTGATGATCCATTGTGAAGAACTCTGCCATTGCATTCATCTATGGAAGAGTTTATATAGAACTAAGCATGCATTAATGTAATGTGATGAAGTTTATTTACCTTTTTATCCTTTCATGGTTTTCTGAGGAAGTTCAGATTCGTTTTCGAAGATAAATTAAAGTATAGAGAGGTATAATATAACATATCAACCCTTTGGGACCATTTGTGCCATCATGATTCATGACCTTGCCTTCGAATAATATAACACATCACTATTCAACAATATTGAAACTTCATATCAATTGTTATTGAAAATGCTAATTCAGAAAAAAAAAATATTTATTCTTGGAGATGTATTGTCAACTAAAAATAAACTCAAATAATAATAATAATATAAGTAGGATATATGAATTTTATCTTACAATCTACTTTTATAAGTTTAACTAAATATTGTTGGGTTCATGTATATATATTTTCATATGGGTTATGGATATAGTCATTGAGAGGTTGTGGTTCTATATAGTTATATTATAATCTACTTTTATAAGTTTAACTTTGTCTATTATATCCAAGGTGGGACTTTTGACTCATACTTGGACTATTCTCAACTATCTTCCCTCAATGGTGAGTTCCTTGTTTTTTTCTTTTTTTCATATTGTATATTTATATTTCCTTTCAGGTGTATGAGTGATCCCTTTTTTATTGTGGTTATGCGGTCAGTCACTTCAGTGACCCCTTTTTGTGTTATGGTCATGCAGTCAGTCATTCTGAACCATCGATTCTGATACCACTGTTGGGTTATATATATATTTTTTTTCATATGGGTTATGGTTATAGTCATTTATACAAATACAAATTTTCATTTCACATATAATTTTAGAAATTAAAAACATATTTAACATTTTTGTAGATATTACTTGTTAATATGTTCTTTTATTACTAATAAAAATATAATAAATCATAAATAAACGTAGAGATGCTGCCCTGGAAGCAGGAGTGCATTTGATGATAAAGAAACAAAATGGAAAGATGCTTAGTTTAAGGAAGCAGCTCAAAAGAACAGTGAAATGCTGAGTTTAAGGAAGCATTTTAATATGTTCATTAAACATCACGCTTCGATACTCGTAACTTTTGAATAGTAAAAAACCTAACCCATTCACCAATCACACATTTTTTTTCTTTATAATTGATTAAAAATATACATATAAATGTTGATTGGTGATGATGGGTAATATATATATTAACTAAAAAGGAAGTCTTGCCTTTAATTAATGAGAATAAATAAAGTATGAAGCACTAATTACAAATTTCACGTTACCAAAGAAAGGAATCCACATTATTGTAATTCTATAAATAGCGGGTTTTGTACTGTTCACGTTAAAAAGCATATGCAAGGCAGAACTTTTAGGTCATAATATAGGTCATCCTGTCCTACACATAGCCAAGGAATAATATATAGTGTGGGTGTTGGGTAACCCCTTTTTTTTTCTTTTTACAAAAGGTAAAAAAAATATTTTTTATAGGAGTTTCTTGACTTTTAGTAAATTTTGGAATTAGTTTATTTTAAAATTTTGGACCAATTTAGTTCTTCATTTCTCGAAATACGTGAATTTAGTCCTTTTAATCAAATTTTGTTAAGTTTACTTGATGTTTCTTTCGTATTTCAGATTGTATTTTGAGTTGTTTATACGGTTTAACATATTTTTACTTTAATGTTAAGTCAAATACTATTATGAAATGCACTTGAAATGTTAAATAAACTTAACAAAATTTGATTAAAATGACTAAATCTACGTATTTCAAGAGATGAAAGACTAAGTTAATTTAAAGTTTCGAAATAGACTAATTTCGAAATTCACTGAAAGTTAAAGGACAAAAACATATTTAACATTTTTTATAATTATTTGATAAAATTATTTGTATGTTATGTATCTTTAAATAATTTTTATCCCTGGGTCTTTATTTAACTTTTTTAGGCTTTATATATAAGATTAAATATTTATTCAATATAATGAATATGACATGCTTTATTTTTAATATAATAAAAGAACTACAATATAACAGTTCTAGCTTCATTAATTAACAAACTTAAAGTTTTTGTATTAAATAATTTTTTTTTATTGTATTAAAAATAAAAAAATTTAACTATAGATAGTATAATTGAAAAAGAATAAGAGTTGTTATATATAAAAATTAAAATATTAAAATAACATCTATCGACATTAACAAAAATAATACATAAATATATAAAGAATGGTTCAACTAAACAAAGTTCAAATAAAATTAAAAAGAAAATCAATTTTATATTAAAGTTGTAATTTTTTTAATTATTCTAAAAGTAAAATATATTAATATTTATTGTATTGAACTAATTATTTATTTTATATTATTTGACTTCAGGCTGTAAAGTCAAAATATAAAAAAAAAATTGTTATATATAAAAATTAAAATATTAAAATTATATTTGTGGATATGTTAAAATGAATTACTTAAGTATGCTCCAAAAACAAAGTGAATGAAGCTGATATTACGCAAAAAGTTTTCGTCAAGAGTTTTTCTTTTCTTTTTCACCTTAGTAAGTAACCCTTCTCATAACTCTTTCCACAACTAACATAAGTGTAAGATTAATCGTTCATACTCAAGCAATATCTACATATATTCCATAAAACCTACGTTCATAGTTGTAATCAGTACCCAGAAATATGGAGTTATCAATTCAGATGCAACCCACTCAATCTGTATGCAGAAGAGTAGCTTCTGTTGGAGACTTTTTCCTTCTTGATTTGGAGAAGTTGAGGGTAAACACACCATGGGAAACTCAGAAAATGATCCCTTTTCATCCCTTCGTTGTAGGAACCCCAGTAACTTGGATGATAAGTAACATGGTACCAAGCAGAAGCTTTTGCATATGCATCATCATCATCACCACTTCCAGAATCCTCATTGAACCAGGACCGAGCCTCTTTCCTTAGGGACCTCACAGCCATGGTGATTGCTTCTGCATCCCTCCTTTTGTTGAAGGATTTTGACAGTTTCATGATATTACCGCTCAGGATTTCAGCTTCAGTTTTGATCCCATAGTAGTCCATAAGATTCCCCAACTTGTAGTCATAATTGGTTTTGTGATAGAAAGCATCATCAACATAATCCATAAAGCCATCAACTTCCATGTCAGTGTCATAAGACCTTCTCGCCACCTCCAGAGTGAAGGATGAAATAGAGTCACCACCACCACCACCACCATCACTTGATGAAATTGTTTCTTTAACTTCCCTGTAGAGCTTTCCTATTACATTCGGCGATTTGTAGGTGACTTTGTCAAACTTCTCCATGAAGTCAGGATATTCTTTGACATACAATTCACGAGGAATAACAGCAGGAACACCAGTTTTTGGAAAGTCAACTGCTGTTGAAAACAACTTTGCAAGCTCAAGACATTCTTTAGACATGGCCTTTTCTGGTTTTCTGTCAGCAAAGACAGTGTGTGCATTGGCAATTATTCCCAAACTGTCATTCACAATGTAATTGGTGAAGTACTCTTGAACATCCTGCACAACAAAAACAGTCACAAACTTCTATTCTATCCACAATTTTATGCTGCAAGACAAAACAAATACAAGAAGAAAGGAACCTAACACAATACATAATAAAAAATTGGCTATGGATGTGAAGCTTTGAGAATGATACCTCAATTGTCACACCTCTAAGCAGCTCTGTAGTTGGGGAAGGAGTATAATCCATTGGTTGGATTTGACTGGAAGGAATCAATTCAGGGTCCCAACAAACAAAGTAGATATCTCCATCCAGATCACTTCCCGAACATTCATTTGGGTGAGGTCTAATATGAAAAAATCAGTTATCAGAGTGTTGAAAAACTAATAGAAATAGAAATATTTAAGCATATTTATTACCTTGGTCCTTTTTGAGGGAAAACTACACAGTCCACCATGTGGTACAAGGCTGGCACATCCACAGCTTGACAAACACGCACATCACCAGGATGCAAGCAAGGGTTTTTGGCCACTACCACCTTACCATTAACCATATAACTTTTTGGCAAATCATAGGAATAAGAATCATCAGATAGATTCTGCAGCCTATTGCTAGAAAACTGCACAAATACTTGACCATATTCCAGGGTACAAGTTTCATCTAAACATCCCATCATTGCTCTTCCTTTAGGAATTTGAGTCGCAATTCCAACAGTTTTGATGCTCTAAACATTTGCAGCATCATTGAAAGGAAGGGTTCCTTATTAGGCTTGTAGCCACAAATGAGCATCTCCTTCAGAACATTGGTGATCTCCCCAGAAGACATCAAGTCCAGAACTTCCTGTGCCTTCAATGAATCTGTTAGTATAGTGTTCAGTTGATCCACAGCTTCTCTTTGTTTTTTCTCAAAAACATCATCCCTGATGCCAAGAGTGGATAACAGAGTAATTAACTGCCGATTCAGATAACAAGGCTGAAACTTACTACGACCCAAAACATCTAACTTGGTGTTATCTGAATCATACTTCCGCATGCTATTCCTCAGTGATAACATAAAACCTGATGTTGGATCAACAGCTACAACTCCTTTGTAACCACCGTAACGAATCTGAAAAGCAGATGGAGTGCAATCATAGCCACATTTTTTAGCCACACTCTTGGCAAATTCAAGAGATATTTTCCCAATACCATCAGAGAAGACATATTCCTTTCCATCAGAAATCCTCTTCACATCCGGAATAATTTCAATTTCATACCAAGGGACGCTTAGAGTTTCGGTAGATGAACCAAAAGATTGTCCCAGCCTAGCAGCATATTTTGCAATATTCCTAATCTTGCTAAAATCTCCCATCCAACTCCTTATGGATGCGGCAGTGTATCTCCCCGTAGGAGCAAACATCCAGAGAGAGTTTTCCCGCAACTGACTTGATGAGAATGCCAAAAATTCAAACCTCTTATCGCCAATAACAATGCCATTTTTAAGGATGTCAAGAATTCTTTTGTACAGGTTAGTTTTCTTGTTCTGTGCACGGGATGATAAATCAATTGAAAACAGTTTATCCAACTCCTCATCAACAAATGAAACACGTATGAAGTTATCCAAATGCTCATGGAAATGACGGAGAACACGATTTGATACGTTAATCTCTGGACCACAAAAGTAAACTTTGCAAGGTGTGATCTGAACCCTGCGAACATACACCAACCCTGTATCCAAAGATATTGCAGGCGACCGAGGAGGACGATTCTTTGAATTTGATTGAAGGTACCTTTTGTACTGATCAGCCAACCACTTTGCGGGATCATAACAAAATTCCTTAGAGTAGTACAATTTTTCCAAGGAATTTTCAACAAAGTCAAGCGGCATTCTGCGTGGATCAAGCAAGCGATAGAAGTCACCATTGAGTGCAGTTCCAGCAAGACATACGTGCTGAACCAATGAATTGACCTTAAACAATATGTCAAATGGTATTTCAACACCTTGAGGAGCAACAATGGGGACAAGACCCCGATTTTGAGAAAAGGGAACCCCTGCCTGTAATGTGTATTGCCTCTCACTCTGCTCGTAATAAGCAAATATATCTTTGAAATTTGGTAAATTCTGGGCACTAGGAAGCTCCACACATATGGCAGAGGACTGCCCAATACAACTACCCGTAGTGAAATCTGTTGTTCTTGTCCATTGCTCTTCAGGGACATCTTTGTAGTAGTTGTACAAAGGATTCTCATATATATTGCAAAATTCTTCAGGGACATCTTTCTCAAATATCCGGGGAGCACCAAGTAACTAGCAATTGAAGCAAAATGAACATACCCATCAATAAGTTCACTAAGAAATCAAATTTGTCTTAAGCTAATAAAAAAGCAAATTTGACTACCTGAATAAGGAGATAAGGTGCAATTTTATCCCGTGGTCGAAGCAGCTCAACCTTCCAAATGTTCTCGTATGAAAGATGAAGTTTGTATTGCACAGAGTCATGCCAAATTTTCAACTCCACTTTGCTCTTTCCACTCCCAAAACTTAAACTGACATCTTGCATTCTCTCCAAAACAGCAAACCCTCCTTTAGAGATCTGGCAGCCAAAATAAACTTTCACACCTTCCAAACTAGCATTCACACCTAGGTTTGGATCAATATCCCTTTCCATTACCCGAGCTTTTAAATAAGCGCTTCCATACAGCAATGCTCTTGAAACGTAATTAGCCCTCGATATCATAGATTCAGCAAGGTCTTCTGTGGTGAATTGAATAATAGCGAATGCTCTTGGAGCCGCACCTTTGCCATGTCTTACTTTCATAGTTTGGATAGTTCCTTCACCAGTTAAAGCCTCCACAAATATCCTCACATCATGCGCTGTAACAGAAATAGGAAATCCATACAACTCAATTGTTTTACCCATCCTAGATGCAAACTCCTTTGCCTTACCTGGACAGAAGAAAGGAAAAATTTAGAGTATGAAAGAGCAATGTCACATATTTGTATTAACAAGGATAAAGCAGTGAAAGATTCCGGATGTTATTGAAGTACATATACATGACACTATATGTTTAATGCACATATACACAAAATTTGTTAAATTTATGACCTCTACATCTGCAACAACTTAATGCTTCCCTATGATTGAAGTATCTCTAAATGACTAAACATAAGTTATATGTAAGAAATTTTCAGACAGTTCTTTATTGTATGTGATTATTCAAATATTCATTGCACATAAATCTGAAGAAAGAGTTCAAAACTAATGATTAAGATTGAAATCCTGCGTACTCTCAGAAGGAAAGTGGAAGTTCAAAATGTATCCTCCTTAACCAGAATTTAACCCAGAATGTTAAGAAAGTAACTTCAATATGCAAAAAGCCCTTACAGACAAACCATAGTCAGGAAAACATATGTATGATGTCATACAATGAAAAATGATGTCCATATAGATACCATATTGCATTCTTGAAGTCACTGAGTTTCCTAAAAAGGAACAGAACTCTTTTGCTTTAATTCTTAAATATGCAAAGAGTTCATATAGAACAACCATGTTCGGTAAAACGTTTCAGGAAATTGATATAACGAAACCTTTCACGCAATTTTCTTTACATTTTTCTTACTTTCTCACGGCATTACTTATGACAAAACTATAAATTTTTTTTTTCTCTTAACGTTTCCTTTTCCTCTTCAGAACCCGATCTTCCTTCCAACCAAAATACACCGAAAATTCATTCAGAAAAATATATCACCTTAGAAACTAACAAAGAAAGAAAAACCCATGAAAGTGGCTTAAACATAAAACCCATTAGGTTGTTTCAGAAAAACTATCTCCACCACTTGGAACACCATCAGAACCGCTATAATATTTTGGTATAAAATCCAACAAATATGTTGTTCTCCATTTTTCTTAAACTAAAAGACAAAAAAAACAGATAAATAAAACCTTACTATCAAACATGTCTTGGAAGAAGACCCAAAAAGCGAAAACAAAGAAAGAAATAAACAACAACAAAAATGCAACATCTTGTTAAAGAAAAACAAAAAGTTCTTCCACACTCAACACCATCAAGACATTCTCAGTGTGCAATGCATATCCTCACACTTCTTCATGAAACCATGAGAACATAACTTACTATCAAAGACAAGATAAAGTATAAGTAAGCATGATCAAGAACCCTCCCACGAGAAGGAGCAAAAGAATGAAGATTCTGAAACTGACCCACTAATGAAGACCGAAGGTATCAGCAATTAGAGACAAACTTAGAGTGAGAAAAGAGACGTCAAAGTCAAGCCACCAACAACAACACAGGCACTGCAATGGACACTCCTTGAAGAGTGGACTGAGTAAAGGAATTTATATAGATTTTCTTCAAATACACTTTTGGAATGATTACAAATGCTTGGATTGTAACAGTGTGGAATTTAGGTAGTTCAAAAAACACAAAGATCTCAACGGTTAACTTGAAAGGATTTCGGTGTAGCTTACCGCACCGGATACCGATCTCTTTCCATGTGTGCAAGTAAAGTGTAGCACAATGAGCTAAAGGATACAAACAGACATAAAAATAAAAATGGTATATTCATTTAATTGTGTCGTATGACAATTTTATAGAAAATATATATTTAAGGTGGTTTATTGTTTTTTTATTTAAAAATGTTATGATTTACTAATTATGTAAGAAATGTACAACTCTTGTGGTGAGAGAACTTGATATTTACTTAGTTTTCAGATAAGGAAAAGGATGAAAATTCTGTGAAGTTGTGAAAGTAGTTTATCATGTAACTTTGTATATATTGATATTTTGATATCTTAGGTTGAGATCATTTGTGTGTTGAATTATTGTGAGGTCACCAATGGTTGTATTGTTGCTTTCATAATATGTTTTGAGTTAGAATATAATCATGGGTTGAGTTATAATGTTGGTTGAGGATATGACATGATTTTTATATTGTTTAGTTATGAATTGTGATTGCCAGTTAATTGTTTGTATATTAATTCACTTTTATTTTGTCTGTGGGTGATTGTGATAATGATCGTATTTTATAGAGGAGTAACTAATCGTATAGGTGTTGGAGAATATACATGATCTTAGAACACTTAAGGTTAATATCTAAAGATATTAATCTTAAGTGTTCTCTTTCCAATAAAGTCTACTTGTAAAACAATAATTTTTTATTAAGATTTTCAATATAAAAAATGAAGTTTTATTTTAAATTATATAATTTATTTTAATTATAGATTTTAAGAAAAAATGGAGATGTTATAATAATAATAATAATAATAATAATAATAATAACTATAATATAATATTTAAATATGAATTTATTTGTTTTAAATTATAAAATTGATATAATGATTTATTAGTGATGTATAATAATAATGTTATTGTATAATTAAAATTTATAGTTAAATTTTTTAGTTATACAATAATAAATTACGTGAAATTTTATTCGTCTAATTCAAGAGTCAAATTCATTTTAACAAAATTTATTTTTCATGATTTTTATTCAAAAGCAAAAAAATATTAAAAAGATATAGTTTCCTATTCATGAAAAGAATAAAATATATTTCCCATCTAAATCAGAAAACATAAAGTTTATGAAATGGTTAACCTTTGGGTTATATATATATATATATATATATATATATATATATATATATATATATATATAAATTAAATTTGTTAAGATTAATATATTATCGATAAAAATATTAAAATGATATGATTAATTAAATTTATGATTAAAAATAAATATATAATGAAATATTTAATATAATAAGAAGAAGTTATATAAAGAATTATGGTTCTCTCTTTTTCAAATAGTTATGCACTCTATTAAATTTTAAAAAGTGCTCTTTTAATTAATAAGTTTAATTACTTATTTATGATTTGTTTTTATCATACATACTTACAATTGTCAAAGCATGTTAATTTATGATTAAGTTTTTGAACCCTAATTACATAAACTATGAAAAATTGAACAGTAATTTTGAAAAATTGTGTTTTATTTATATATATATATATATATATATATATATATATATATATATATATATATATATATATATATATATATATTCTTGATTGT
>Ga0209589_1006055_pt1 | contig 20216 bp, 6 predicted proteins | sample CowpeawhiteBW_FD_187525 | JGI IMG/M metagenome (GOLD analysis project Ga0209589, IMG submission 187525) | Root nodule microbial communities of legume samples collected from California USA - Cow pea white BW (SPAdes) (version 2) | ecosystem: Host-associated > Plants > Roots > Nodule | place: USA... | reverse complement strand
AAAAATATATTATAAAGAATAAAAATATATATATATATATATATATATATATATATATATATATATAAATGTTAAATTATGATATAAATAAATTATTTTAAATATATGATGGACTATGGTTAAGCTGAATTTTGATAAAAACATAAAAAATTGAACTATTTATTTGGTAAACAGATACATTATTTTCTTTATCAGTTTGGTCACTTGTTTTTACAATATTTTATCAATTTAAAACATTTTGGTTCAATGTTAAACAAACAATAAACACCTAGTCACTAATCAAAGTTTTTATTTTTATTATTTATTATTACACATTAAAAATGCAGTTACAAAAATAAAATAATAAATAGAGGTAAAATTAGAAAAAAAAAGGGCATCACAGACAGTAACCAAAAAAGATGTTCCGGGTCGGGTAAAAAAACCCAAATTGTAAAGAGGCAAAACTCCGATCCATGGAGATGGAGGTTGGAGTTTGGTGTTGGCGCATTGCTTAGGTTGAGTTAGGTTAGGGTTTATGAAGCAAAGCTTTGAGTGAATCCAACAATGGCGTCGAACAACGTTCTCAGAAGTGGGGCTTCCTTGTTGAATCGCCTTTCAAAATCGCTTCCTCTTCGTTCCAATACCCCTCAACTTCAATCTCATTTCCTCTCCCCTTCTCTCTCTAGGCTCCCCGCCGCCATTTCTCCCCAAAACGACGTCGAATTTCCCCACAAACAAGGGTTTCTCTACCCCTGTGGCCTCCCCTCTCTTCGCTTCTTCTTACCTCAAGGTACACTTACTCTCACTACACTCTTTATTGCATTTCATTTTCAAGGGAACTTTGTTACTTTCCCCCTATTTTCTTGCAATTGATCGCTCTCTTTCTTCTGTTCCTAATGTAAATTTGATTAATTACACTAATATGAGATGTGACATCGAAGAAAAGATAATGCCCCGGAAGTCAAAAATTAATTTTTAAGATGCACTGTGTTGTGATATATGTTATGATTTTTCTATCCCAAAAATATAATCATGTACCAGCTTTTGCATGAGAAGATGGTGTTTTGTGAAATTTTAAGCATTTGAACTCCTCCCAGGTACTTTTTATTCTGAATTTATGATTATTCTGCAGGGGATGCTCCTTCATCAGATGAACCCATGCTTTTGTTCCCCAAAAGGACGTTTCAACCTAGTCTCATTAAACGAAAGAGGAACCATGGATTCTTTGCTCGGTAAATCACTCATCTTTATGGTTATATGCTCCTTCGTAATGAGAAGAGAAGTAGAAAATGTTACTTGTTAGTGGTTAACCCTTCCTTTTCTTCTACATGATATCAAACTTGGTAAATTTTAGAACTCTTGTGGTGTTTCCATTCTTCAGCTTACTCAACTAGATAATAACTATGCAAAGGCCTAATTTGTGTAGAGAATTTGAAGGAATTAGGCGATCGATTGTTCTTACGCATCATGCTTTCTATTACTTTCTCTTGGTTAGTTGGCTTGTTAGCGTAATAGATAAAAAAAAAATACTCATAAATCTTGAAGCTATGCCTTAGCTTTAAACAGATTGTTTTGTTGAATGTGGCAATGTGCAATTCAGTGACGAAGCTTTCAATGAACAGATTGCCTATCTCTCTAGATTGTTGCTTTGTTTTTGGTAGATAAGTGGGTGTGTCACATTTTAGATTATGGTTGTTTTGTTGAATGTGGCAATATGCAATTGAGTGACAAAGCTTTCAATGAACAGATTGCCTATCTCTCTAGAATGTGGTTGGTGGTAGATAAACGGGTGTGTGTCAAATTTTAGACTATGGCCAGGCAAAGTGGCATGTGAAATGCTTCTTTGTTGGCCCGAAGACCATTGCTTCCTTTTATTGTTTATAGGAGAGAATTAGGTTACTCATGGAATAACTTAGAGCTATTCCATTCAATAATTCTTTTTATATATTAAATTTCAATAATTCAGATGTTTTTAAATAGATTAAGTCTGTTGATTTTTAAAAAAAATTAAACTATTAATTCTTTTGAATAAATTCAATTTAACAGATATTAGTATACGTTTTAAAAATATAAATAAAATTTAGTGTCTATGATCGTTGAAAAGATATCAAAATATTCAACAGTTAGAACGCAATAACAAAGCCTCATACCATTAGGTGAGGAGTGATATATGAATCCCATAATGAAATATTTAGCAGTTTGACTATTGAATTTTAATATTTAATACATAGAAAATGTCATTGAATGGAAACAGTATTTTTACCAAAAGTTACTTTTAGAGTAACTTGATTCATATAAAAGAGATGTCAAATTGGTGCAACTGAAGTCAACTGTCTCACCATTTATTAACCTCTAATTGAACAATATTATATCAAAACTCACCATCGAATTAGAAGTTTCTTTCACATTGATCATATCTACGTACTGGTTATATTATTCTAAAATCATTGATACCTCATTTACATACATTAAAATTGATGTAATGTCTACTTTCTGAATGTACAAAAAATGGAATTTTCTTGTTTTAGTCCTATTTTCACAAAATTCAACAGAAATAATCAACACAAAAATGATTATAACTCGACCATTGCATTTATAAATTCAGTCTACATGAAGTTATTAAAGGTATACAGTTTGTTTAAGATATATCTCATATAAGTGTATATCTATCCATATATTAATGTGTAACTGGTCCTTAATCATGGAGTAAATTTGTGAGGAGCCTGTTTCAGATCCAGTATGAAGATGTCTGGCTAAGTGGATAGAACTGGGGAATTTTATGCATGACTTGTATGCAAATTTGCGTGTGTAATCTCTAAAACAGAGTTGTGCTGTGTTGATGACATATTTTTTGTATTACATGAGCAGGAAAGCGACCAAGGGTGGCAGAAAAGTAATTGCTCGAAGAATAGCCAAGGGCAGGTTTAGGATTACAGCTTAGTATCATTGCATTGACATTGGAGTTAAAGTTTGAACTTAGAAACTTAGTGCACTTCATGGTAAGGCCCAGTGATACAGGGTGAACCTGACATTGTTACGTAAAAGAGCTCCTTTTTTTGGTTGGGGTGTGGGGTTGGAGTTTTATTGAGTATAGTCTGCAATGAACAATTTTTCAGGCAACTGTTGTGCATGGATGTGTTAACATTCTGTTTATTTCTATTTGAAATTCTGGTCGGTAGTTGCAATAATTTGTAACTCTTGTATTAGTTTTATGTGGTGAGCACTGCAGAATAATCTAGTTTTATTTGATGTGAAGAAGCTTGCATTGTGCGCATTTTCTGCTTCCAAAATCCGTTTCGCACAAATGTTAAGGCACTGATAAAGTGGTCATCGAAAAAGATTAAAGGAAATAATGATTTTTTTTATTTTATTTAAAGAGTCTGTTTGGATGAAGGAAAAGAATTAAAGAAAAAGAAAAATGGAAGAAAAGTAATAGTAAGAGTTGACTTCTGAAGATTTCAATAAATGAAAAAAAATATAAGTCTAACTACTTTTTTGTCTTGTTTTATTGTATAAATAGTTAAAGAAAAGAAGAATGTGCATATATAATGACGTAAATTTCTCTCTAATAAAGAATGGAAAAAAGTGAGGAAATCAAGATAGTTTAGTCCTTATCCACGTAAAACGTTTGTGGGAATGCAGCACTTACTTTAGTTTAATTTGGTTTGAATAAAATAACTTTCGCTACCTGGTTTGATAAAATTTTTAATATTTTTAGGAGAAAAAGGTAACAAAAAAGTGAAATTTTTTTTTTTTTACAAATTAAAGATAAACATTTAGAAAAATTATATTAGAAGTTTACAAATTTATTTTGATTTTTGGAAATTTTAATTTAATTTTTTTGTTATTTCTTTCTTTTAGAAAAACTTATAGAAACATTTGCATGAGAGATACTTTGGTCTGTATGAAAAAATATTTGAAAGGTGAATTAGAAAATTGAGATACTGGTGTGCATGTTAGAAATTTGTGTGTTGTGTAATGTTTGAATTGACGTGCATGTGAAGAAAAGTTGAAGAAATGAAATGAATGTGGCCCATAAGAAAGGTTAACTTTGTGCAACTCTTCTTCACAAAGCTCACTCACTTTAAGGTAGCATTGGGTCTGTCAGACGATAACTTTGCCCAAATTTCTATCTGCTTTGTTTTCATTGCACACATCAATCATTGAAACCTAATTATTGGAAGGACCAATGCTTTTCCCTTCTAAGATCATTTTCTTTCCATAAGGTCATTTGATATGAGTATGTGTTACTTAAAATTCGTACAAGATCAATAATATATAAAAGAGAAAAATAAGTGTTGAACCAAATCACTCATAACAAATAGGGTTATAAACTGATTCAACCAGACTCGTATAGGTTGGTTCACCGTAAGTTAAGTTAAAAATATTAGTTTAATTCGACTCATTTTTTGGTGACCAACTTATTTTTTGATGAGTTAAAAATGTTGTAGTTTGATTCACCAATTCATGGTGGGTGAGTCGGATTAGTGGGTTGACTCACACTTCCGAATGTTTTATTTTGTAATTTATTTTATATAATTATTACAATATAATGAAAGTGGTTTGAATCAATTTTTTTTATAATATTAGAATCAAAGTATTCACCTAATTCTTCACTTATTATTAAAAGGATAATAATTGAAAATTAAAATATAACATATATAATTTGGCAAACAAGTAAATTAAACATTTAAATTGTTCAAACATTATAGAACGGTAAGTAAGTACTTAAAAAGGTAAGTAAGTACTTAAAAAGATTAAATTGTTAACCTATATAATTAAAATTAGTAAATAGTTATAACAAAAAACTTATAAAAAATGAAAAAAAATTAATAATGTATTGCATGATAAGTCGAGTCAATCCACTTTCAAATTGGTTCGAATTAGTTTAACCTATGAATTAAGTGAGTTAGGTTCATTTCAATTTACATTTAAAAAAATTAATTTTTTTTAATCCAACTCGGTTCGAACCTATGGTGAATCACCTTAACTTAAAAATTAAAACCCATTTTTATCGTCTCTACCAAAAAAAACTTATTAAGTGGTAAGTGGTATTACATAATTGTACTTAAGTTATTGGCTTAAAAAAAAACTCTAAATGTTATTAAGTAAATGTTTTTATGTTCTTGAATGGAAGGTCGTTTTCATTTTATTAAAATATTTATTTTGTTTTATACTTTGTCTTTAAATTTATAGATAATATTCGAGTCATCACATTTAAAATATTATTTATTTTTGTATTAGATTATTTTTTCATAATTGAGGCAAATATTTAAAAGTTACCCTTTCTATTTATTGTAAGACTATATTGGAATAGAATAATTCTCACCTAAAATTAAATAGTTGAATGGTGACATAACCTTAAAAAAATTTATAATGTAAGAATTTTATAAGGGATTAAAAAGGTACATGAGTTTTAAGTTTGTATGCAATTCTTACAAGCTTGGCATGAGATTGAGGTTTTATGAAAAATTACAATGTTATAGTTAAAGTTTGGAAAATTACTTCCCTCTAAAATTGTGCTCTCAAAATATGAATGTTAATTTTGAAAGAAATTGTTTTTTATACTCAAGACTGAGTTTTATAACCCATTCTTAATTTTAAGATCATCATGTTACATCGTGTTTTAATAAGAATCTTTTGAACAAGTACAATCTTAAATTTTTGAAACATTTATTAAAACTTTTGCATTAGATTAGAGATACTATTTATAACGTATACTTTTTTTTTACTGAGGTTCTTACCCTGAATTAGTTTTGTTGATATGACTAGAATTATCAATTATATTTTGTATCATTAAGAAAAACTATTAAATAACAATTAATGTTAGATATTAACATAATTAGTTATTATATTAACTAAATTATATATCACTTTATAATTAAAAATTATTATTTTCTAAAATAGTTTTTATTATGAATAAAAATTACAAAAATTATAATTTAATTTGATTTTTAACATTAACTATCTATGTTTTAATTATTTATTACTATTGATTCTAAATTAGTCTTTAATTTTAAACTAGAGGCTAATTTACACGTTAATTTCTTAATTGCTAAAATTTTAGTAACTAATATTAAATACTCTAATTCACAGATCAAGTATATTTTTTATTTATATTATAGACTATTTTAAATAATAATATTATTTTTTTTTGTAAAACGGTATCTAAATAGTCAATATAATTACTAATTGTTTTGGAACTTAAAATTGATTTCTATTTAATATTTTTCTTGTAATATTTACAAGTTGATGATTTTTATAATATGCACACCCTCCCTCACAGAAGAAGATAAGGTAGTCTTTGTTTGGTTAACATATATAATTCTTAAAAAGTCAATTCACAGTATATTATCCTTGTTTTAGTACCTAATTTTGTGTGATGAATTAAACTTAAATTTAATTTTTAATATGATATTAAAATGTATACTAATAAGATTTGATGTATCCTAATAAAACTAATTTAAAATATATAAGAAGACACGATCTTCACCTTATCTTCTAAAATTTAGATTAGTAAGTGAGAATATGATGAATAAATCTGAGTTAATATTGAGACTCAACATATATTTAATTTGATTCAATTAAAGATTTAATGACCTAATTTGATTTTTGAATTTATAAAAAGTTAAATATGGTTTTCGTCCCTTAACTTTCAGTAAATTTTGGAATCAGTCAATTTCGAAATTTTAGATCAATTTAGTCTTTCATCTTTCGAAATACGTAGATTTAATTATTTTAATCAAATCTTTTTAGGTTTATTTAATGTTTCGTACACATTTTAGAATTGTATTTGAATTATTTATACTTTGACACATTTTTGCTTTAATATTAAGTTAAATATTATTATAAAACACGCTTGAAATGTCAAATAAACTTAACAAAATTGATTAAAAGAACTAAATTCATATATTTCGAAAGATGAAAAACTAAATCGATCCAAAGTTTCAAAGTGAACTAATTCCAAAATTCCTGTGTAAAACCGGACTAATATAGTTAATCAATGACCCAATGGGTTTAACTATTAAATTAACCATCTAATTATAATGAGGGAATCTCAGGCCGTGATGAATGAACATATAGTTATATTATTATGAATTGTGATTAACGTAATCACCCTCTTTCAATTAGTGTGGTCACAGATTCTTGTGAATAATCTACTTTCTTTTACAAAGTAAGAAAGAAAGAAAAAAGGTAGCATAGGAACTGTATATAGATTGGTGTAATTTTGAGAGAACTTTGTTAAAGTATAAAAATAGAGAAGCAGAAAAGGTGACTAACTTTTTCAGTGTTATATATGATAACCATCTTTAACCCAACCAACTACCTCAATTGCTCTTTAATTCTGCATGCATTTTTAATAACTAATCATCACATTCTCATAACTAGGTAACTAAGTACTATATAACATGCAAATCACGTTCCATCAAAATTAATTATTAATTATCTATTGCTATATTTAAATTCCCGCTATGATTGTCTCAAATAATGTAGAAACAACTTGTCATTATTTTCAAAAGTAACATCTCCAAATAAAAAATTATATATATATATATATATATAGACGGTGTGATAATAAAATTAATAAATAAATGGAAACAAAATCCACACCAATTATTTATTATATAAATAATATGTAAAACAACGAGATATACTAACAAACACCACAAAATTTTTATGTGGAGAAATCTAGAAAATTCAAATATTTGAGACATGGAATAAAATATTTTTTTCAAGCTAGCTTCTATGCACATAATATATGGTTGCTTTCTTTTTCTTCTTCTTCATTCATTTTGTGGTGTTTTTCTCTCACTAGAGGTACTCATAATAGCTTTTGTCTATAAATAATTTTAAATTGTATAATAGGTCGTAAGTTTATAAATAAAAATACTTTTTTTTTCTTAATTAAGTATGTGTGAATCTTATAAGTTGGTGACCCATCTGACAATACATAGATTAAATATGTTTTTAGTGCCTTAATTATCATTCGAAATACTAAATTTTGTCTCTGTCACAAGTTTTGAATAATTTTTATCTTCAAACTTTATATTGTTTGTATGTAAACTAGATGACATTAAAAATTTAATGATATTACAAACGATATTATCATGTGTGTGTCTATATTAGCTCGTGAACACATACATAACAACACTTTGATTGGTTACATGGATCACATCCTAAATCATATTTTAAAGTATACATTACATTAATTAAATTATTGCAAGGTTTTGTTAAATTAGTACAATTATAGGTTAAAGTTTAAGTAAATAGTATCAAATTGGTGCATGTAATTTTAATGATGTTCATATGTCAACACTACTGGTTCATTTCACTAACATTTTTAGTCGATAAAAGAATACTAACCTTTCACACTTAAATTTCTTATACCTGAATAAAAATATTTATACATTTTTCACACAATTTCGACTTGAGGCTTTAACGTTATAATAAAGCTTAGTTAAAATAAATATAAAAAAAGGGTTAAATATGCTTTTGATCCCTCAAATTTTAATAAATTTTGGAATTAGTCTCTGTTTGAAACTTTATACCAATTTAGTCATTCATCTTTAGAAATGCATGAATTTAATCATTCTTACCAAATTTTGTTAAGTTTATTTGACATTTTAAACACATTTTACAATAATATTTGAGTTAATATTGAAGTGAAAATGTGTAAAACAGTGTAAACAATTCAAATACTATCATGAAATGCACTTGAAACGTGAGATAAACGTAATAAAACTTGGTTAAAAGTATTACATTCACACACTTTTAAAAATAAAAGACTAAATTATTCAAAAATTTTAAAAAATAATTAATTTCAAATTTCATTAAAACTTAAGAAATAAAAACATATTTAATCTTAAAACAAAACTTTATTATTAGCATCAAGTTTGAACTTTATAAAATTGGTTTTGGAGTATTTATCGCGAATTTTGATCCATTTGTTTTTTTCGATTTGTCCACCATGCGCTGAAGAACCTTCTCGCGATGTTCAATATTTGTCAAAGTTGAACCTTCTTAGAAGCAACTTTTAATTTTTCCTGCGGAAAAAAGCAAGTTTACGTCATCATTTTTGTAGCTTACTACGATTTGGATTCTTGCACTTGGAGTTTTGTCGCAACACGTATATATTTTGGGTTCAAAGTCACACATCATTTTTTGGAAATAATTAAAAAATAGAAATTACTAAAAAAATAATTTTAATTTAAATATATCCAACGTAATAAAACCAAACAAACACACACTTACTTTATCCATTGAATCCATTAATGATTAGAAAACTCACTATAAATAAAACAAATCCATTTTCCCCAAACATAGAGTAGAATGGACCATAGCATTCCCTAATATGTAAAATATGAAAATATATACCCATGATGATGCCAAAATAAAGTTTCTGTATTCAAGTCTTTATTTAGTGTATAGTATTATCAATCTCGAAAAATCTTAACAAATTAACAAAAAGTTAAACAAAAAGTTAAATATGTTTGTAATTTCTAAATTTGGAACAAGAATTCGCTTTTATCCTAAATTTTATTATTGTAGTTTTGTTTTCAAACTTTAAAAAATAAATTAATATATCCTTTAATTTTTTTACTTAAATATTGTAATTTTTTTTCAAAATTCTCAATGTAAAGAAATTATTATAATATTACTTAAATAGGTAAAGTATTGTTTAAGAAACACGATTTCACACTAGTAAAAATAATAAAGTCGTATTCCAAAAATAAGATTTATACTTTTATATAGATTTTATATAGAAGAGTTTTATTTTATTTTATATTTTATATATATATATATATATATATATGTAATTTTAACTTATAGAAATATTAATTTTAGTATACGGTTTATTTTATTCCTTATTTCTTATATGTTTTAAAGTTTATAATTTTAAACTGTTTCTTAATATATAGTTGATGGTTTTTAAAAATTTTCTTATATTTTCATAAATTTTTATACAATCATACATTATATATATATTTTTTATTTTGAGATATTTGTTAATTTTAAATTAATAAAATATAAATATTTTTTGTTATTTCTAATGAATATATTTTGAAATTTTTAGAGAAGTTTTTTATTAAAAATTATTTATTTAAATAATAATAATCGGAAATTAAAATTTATATTATTTAAATTAATATATTAAAACTAAAAATACATATATTTTTTTGTTAAAAAAATAAATTTTGAAAACAGTTAAAAATAAAAGTATCTAAAAATTAAAAATTAAAAAATATTTTCAAATAAAATTAAAAAAGAAACATAAAAAATTTGAAAGACAAAATAAAAAACATTATTTTTAATTATTTAATTAAATTATTAACAAATGTTTGAAAGTAGAAAATCTATAAAAAAAATATCCGTACAAAATTTTAAGAAAACAATTTTTCTTTTGAAAAATCTATTGAGAAAATAGTTTAAGATTACAACATACGTTTATAAAAAAAAATTTGAAAGAACATAAAACTATAAACTATATATAAGAGAAAATACACCATAAAATATAAAAATAAGAATTGCATATACGTTCGGATAAAATAGTATATAAAATAAAACTATATCTTTTGAACTATTTACAACAATTTAACAACCTTAAATCTAATTAAAAAATATATAATACACATCGAGATAAAAGAATTTCTCTTTATTTATAAAATTCCTAAGTAAAACATATCAAAATTTGAATTCAGAGACCGAACTAATTCTAATTTCAAAATTTCAAAGTTAAAAACATATTTTACTCGTCAACAAAAAGCTGTACAAAATGCTCGTGTTTGGTCTATTAAGAAAATCGTTAACATTGTGCTTTAAAAGTTAAGTTGTGATGACCCTATAAAGTAAAATGTAGTAGGAGTGACAGTATATACTGGAATCCTACATAGGACACTTTGTCCTAGATCGAGTTGACCATGATGTGTACGTTTTTTTTTTTTTGTCATTGTTCGACAACGCCATCCATTAATTAATGTAATGTTGTTACACACAGAAAGAGATAGAGTGAGAAGAAGCAAAGGAACAATTAATGAGTTAAAAGTACAGAACTAGCTCTTCATTTTCAATTTTTAATATGTAGCTCTAGCTGCCTTCAATAATTCATATATAGAAAGTATGGTGACAAATATGTGAAAGAACCTAGACACATTTATGGAACTTCTGCAACCATTCATCAATGGAAGTGTCCCTGAACTAGCAAGGTTCAGGTTTATCAATAAGAGAAGATCTACACTTTTTTGAGAAAAAGTTCAAGAAAAATAATTGAGTTCATTGATCATCAAAGAGATTCCCTAATTATTTAATTAAATGTACTATATATAGATAAAATTAAATTTATATCTATAAATAGTACCAACGTTCAAGGCTCCCATCCTGAGGGAATAATAGGGTTTGGGACTTTTTGGGTGCTTGAAACTGATGACGATGAAGTTGTTGAAGATGGCAACAATGACATGAACGCATCAATGTACTCTAACTGGTTCACTGCCACAGCTAGATCTTGTGGATAACACTGAAATTTTGTTGTAGCCTCGTGTTGTTCTTGTGGATAATTGCTGCTGCAAACATAATCCTCAATGTTCTCACTCGTTATTGGCACAAGGGGTTCGGGCTCTTCTACCAACTGGTATTCGTGTTCCTGCAATGCTGTTGGGTTGATGAATTTGTCAAGAACAGTGTCACTTTTGGTGATTTGATTGGAACATGGTAGTGCTGTTTCTGCTACTGCTGCTGGATTCTGAATATGAAGGAAATTGGCATTGTAAGTGTTGAAAGCTAACTTCATATCATTGCTGTTATGATCAAAAAATGGGGATGGTGTGGGGGGAAGGTAGAACTGGTCTGTGTAATGGTGGAAGTTTAAGATGAGATTAGGGTTTGCAGAAAAAGGGAAGAAAGTTTCCATGGAAGCAATGTTGGTGGTGCTGGGGGTGTGAAAATCAGAAAATGTGGCTAAAGGAGGAATAATAGCATCATGAGAAAGGAGTTTCTTCTTTATGCTTGAATTCCAAAAGTTTTTCACCTCATTATCTGTTCTTCCAGGTAGGTGCTTCGCTATCTGAGCCCACCTGTACCCGAAAAGTGCACTCTTGTTGAGAAAAAAAAAAGTAGATAATAAAGCACCCTTTTGACAATAATGTTTGTTCATGATATGCACACAAAGAAGAAAAGTAAAAGAAAGAAGAAGAAGAAAAAAAAAAAGGAGCATGTGATTGATTAACAATGGTTAAACCTGTTCCCTAAAATGCTGTGGAGTTCAATAATGAGAGCTGCTTCTTGAGGAGAGAAGCTTCCACGTTTCAAATCAGGTCTCAGATAATTTATCCATCTTAATCTGCAACTCTTCCCACACCTTTGCAGGCCTAATACACATCACCAAACAAAAGCAAAGAAACTCAAAATTTCAAGACAGAAAACACATCAATGGTAACATTTTATACTCACTCAATAATATATATATATACACACACCTGCAAGTTTTGGAACAGAACTCCAGCAACCATGTCCGTAAGTTGTGATGTAGTTGATGAGTTTTTCATCTTCTTCGGGTGACCAGAGCCCTCTTTTGACCTTCTGTTTGTTGCAGCAAGAGTGGTGTCCCATTTTTTCTTTGAGGCCTCAAATCAAAGTACTAATAATACATGAGCAACAGAAGGAGATTTTTGTGTTGTTTTTGAAAAAGAAGAGATTGAGGATAAAGGAAGTCTCTAGAATTTAGGTTTTAGAGAAAGTGATTGCATTGAATTTAATTATATATGATGAGAGTAGTGGTGCATGTGAAGATAGTTAGCAGAGAAAATTAAGAATATGATGCAGAAGCAGCCCAGAAGAAGCAGAAGCAGAAGTGGGTGAATTCTGAGATGGTGATTTTAGTGAAGAAGGTGTGTAAGATGGTTGCAGAATAGCTAAAAGCTGCTATGTCACCCTGCAGAAGTTGTAGGTCTTATAAAGGATGCTTCATTGCTCACTGTGTTATTGGCTGTACACGTGTAACACATGCAGGTGGTAGGACCCTATGTGTTGCCTGGTCCCACATCGATACATTATACATAAATATATATATATATATATATATATATATGATGTTTTGTTCACAAAGCATATTACTTTGTTTTAAACGTGTGATATTAGACTACACTCATCATAATTATTCATTAATACTTCTGATAAATACTTGCCACCAAGATAAAAATAATTTAACATGTACATATTGAAAGCTTTCAAATCTATTGTATTGTTCTTCCTCAATTCCTGTGACAATTTCTTAAATCAACCAGTATAACTAGTTGAATGACAGTGTTTCAAAAAAAAATTACAGTAAGGAAAATATTACTTGTAAGAAAATTAGATGACACTCAAATATTATGTTTAAAGGAACAAACATACAATTATCTCTACAATGATAATATTTTGTCTAAAAAGTTCACTATTTTTACCATAAAAGAATAAAACATTTATCGAAAATTTTTATTTCCTTTATAAAGAAAAATATGAAAGTAGGAAAAACAAACATTTTATAAAATACAAAACTCAAATACTGTTATTTCTAAATTAAGATCAGTCTCACAACAAAAATAATGTTAATAATTAAATATTATCAATGCTAAAAAATTTAAAATTTAAAATACTCGGGTCAACCAATTATAAATTTAAATGAACATAGACATGAGGAAAAATAAAATAAAATTGAATAACTTATAATGAAATACATGTATAAATTTGTTATTTTAAGATTTTGAATTTAAATATCGGTGGTTGTTTTGAACATTGTATTTTGGTTCAACAATCAAAACATATCCGGACGAATTGATATTTTTAAATTGTCAAACCGGACAATTCAAGATTTAATACAAAAAAAATATTAGTATTCACCTCTTAAATTAATTTTAAAAAAAATCTTCAAAAGACTTGGAAACAATAAATAGTTTTTCTATAGAATTTCAAACAAATTAAGACTAATTCAATGTGACAACAATCTCAAATAAACAAAATAAATCAATATATTTAAGCATATAATTTATCACATATCTAACATACAAAAAATAAACAACATAGGAGAAAGTTATAGGCTCATATTAAAAATAAATTTTGAAAATAATAATAGGAATCAGGGAGCGTAAAACGCGAGCAACAATGGAAGAAGATGCAACAATACCTGCATTTTGGAAAGCTACACAATCTTACCTCAAAACAATAGTACCTGAATATGAATGACAACAAAAAAAACCACATTTTACCTATAAAGAACCTAAGCAAGAAATGAACATCACAAAGAACGCAAGTGGAGAGAATAGCTCACCACAGAGGCAGATGGAGAGTGGAGTTCCTCTAAAACTCTTGTGCAAGACAGTGGATAATGGCGACCTCTTCAACATCATGATGGTGTAGGGACGAAGGCGAAGCAAAGGCGTTTAGTGGCTATGGAAGGTGTGCGTTGTGGGTTCGCAACAGAGGAAGGAAGGAGAAAACTATAGAAATGAAGTTGGCGCCTCTGAAACTTTCCTAAAAATTAATCATAGGCAGACCGATTTCGGTTATTAGGAAGATTAAAGCCTAAAAATTAATAGGCTTCAATTTTACTAATAACTTAAGCCAAAAGCTTTGGGCTCAGTGGCAATTTTGAAATTTTCTTTAACCTTAGGGCTTCGGTTCCTTAGAAACCAAAACATATAAGTTGTATAACCTAAGCCTAACTTCTGCGTTGAATGACAATTTTGAAATTTTGATGAACTTATAGGCTTTAGTTTCTAAGAAACCAAAGCATATAGCTTGTATAGGCTTTGAGTCTTCGACAACCAAAACCTATACCTTTTGTTTAGATAAAATAATTAAAAAAGAGTAACAATTTTGAATTTTTCACAAACTTATAAGTTTCGGTTCCTTAGCAATCAAAGTGTATAGGTAAATAGGCTTTGATTCTCTCAACCAAAACCTATAAGTTCACAATATCTTCAAAAATATCATCACTTTTTTATATGCTTCATTTTTATTAAACCTAAGCATATAAGGCAATTTCAAAACCGAAAATTACACTAGTGAAATTGATATCTATCTCTTATACAAATTTCACTCAAATCTCATTGTTATTGAATCTTTATAAATCTTTCAAGAAACATAGGTGAAATCCACAAAGATTCTATAAAAACTTTATGCTTGTACTTAAATTCACCTTTAATGGGTTTTTTTTTTTTACTTAACATTTGTGGATATATGGTAAACCTTGATGTATTTTGTTGATTGCATATACCTAGTATATATATATTTTTCCCTTTAATATATAGAAAATTTGTAATATGGTACATCTACAAAGAAAACATCCTTGACAAATTCATTTTAATAATATAAATAATATATATGAATACCTTAGATTAAAAATTAAGAAAAAATAATTGAAATATTAATATAATTAGTTATCAAATAGTTGTTTATTAGTGGGTTGTGAAGATATTAACTTTGAAATAGTTAAACGAAAGTTGATAAAGAATGAGATTGTATTATTGGAAGGGATCAAGAACATCTCCGACAACTGTGCTTTCTATCAAATTAAAGATTTTAACTTTTTCTTTCCATAATCAAAGTTCCAACAAAAATATTAATTATTATTAGCACTCAAAGTAAAAGGAAAAAAAGTAATATAATTTAAAAAATCAATTCAATAAATTAAAAAACTTCATAAACTTGAATACCACACAAAACGACTCGTTATATTTTTCTTTTTTAATTTCGGATTGGTTATTCTTTCTCTCTAATTATTGCATTGCAAATGATCAATTTTATATGAGTTGAATAAATTTTGGCTGCAAAGGGAAAGAGAGATAGTGTTTTGAGATTTAGATGGAAATGATTTGATATGGATCTCTTTGTTGAAATTCTTCTCTTCGATGTTGAATGCTTAACTCATAAAGAGACATAGCTTTAAGGGAGAAAATTTTATATACATTTATGATGGAGGTGCTGACTCTCAACCACATAAAACTTGAGGGAGAAGGTTTATTGGGGAAGGAGGTTTATCGGGAGATACAACACCAATAAAACTAGAGTTCAACTAAATAACACATTGACACTATTTTCAACCTAAAACTTTAAGGTAATGGGTATTTCTTAGGTTTGTCGAGACAAAAAGTTTCCTATAAAATACAACACCAAGAATACCTGAATCTAACCACATAAGACAGTGATACCACTCTCAACTCAAAATCTTAAGACAATAAGTTTATGAGTCTTCATCTTTAAATAGTGCTTAACTTTTTATTTCTATCTAATTTGAGACTTAGACTCTCGCTTGGATTCCGAACAATCTCTCTGTGTTGAAATGTTTCTATTTAATATTGAATGTTTAACTCTACGTGATGAAATTGATGGTATGATAAAGAGACATAGCTTTAAGGGAGAAAAATTTATATACAAATATGATGGAGGTGGTGACTACAAGAAAGGAATAATATGTCTCTTTAGTTGAATAATTTGCATGCATAGATACATATATATTTTCTTTTTAAAAGATATCACGTGAAAATCATTGGTGATTAAAGGTGGAGTTAAGTGGAAGCATATAGAGTGGTCAAGGGCTAACACAGTTTCCTAATTATTTTATCTTTATTACTGCAAAAGTGTTCTTTTTTTGGGTACCTTTTTCACAGGATAACTTCATGTATGTATAAAGTCTGTTTTCCTTTGTTAAAAAAGAAAAGTGTAGAGTAAGCACTCTCCGTAGTACTCTGATTAACTTTAACTATTATTTCTTGTATGTTTATTTAAGTTTTTTCTTTATAATTTTATAAATTGATTGTTATTGAGAGAGTGTGTTGTTCAATTATTATGAATGCATAGCACGTTGTAAGTTAATTAGGTAGGAGAATGATTTTTAATATGTTATATTCATAAAATATGTAATGTTTGGTGTATAAAACATGTAATTATTATTGATTTGATTGCATAAGAATTATGAGAAGTAAAATATAAAAGAAATGTAAGGATGTTTTAATAATATTTTTTTATTTATTGATTGGTTTATTGTACTATGCGTGAAATTTTAAACCGTAGATACAATGAGATAGAGGCAGTAATAAATGAAAGGGATGGTAAATGCGATTCATTGTGTATCATGATAATTGACGAGGTGATATGCACTTAACACTTTAATTTCAATTTGTGTCATGTATATTTGCCTGATATATATTATTTCCGATTCTTTTAGATATTTTACCAATACTTGTGATAACAATAATTTATACATTTTTATGTTAAAAATATTTATTTTATTTGATTTTAATTTGGATTCACACAAAAATAATTATATATTTTTCATATTTTTTTTAAAAAAAAAAACTGTATATTTTTCAATATAAATAAATCATGTGTCTTGTGTTATTATTTTCAAAATTATTGTATCGATGTATCAGATACATGTCATATCGAATATACGTATCATATTATGAATCATAGATGAGATGTTTCGGTTCATTTATCGCCCTTAATTTTTATTTAATTATAGTTTTTATTAGTATTTTTTTAATTTAAATCAATGGCATTAAATACAATAGTTAGGAGATCTGGTTATTACAAATAAAAACCATTATTTATTTCATCTAAATACCAACAATAAATATTCAATTAAAGTTATTTATTCTTAACTAATCATAACATAAAGTAAATCTTATTTATGTATAAGATGAGCTACGCATAATAAATTTGAGAATTTTGTTATATATTATTTTTGTAATACAATTTTATTTAGTGTGAAATTTTTAAGAAGTTACTTAGTCACGCATAATATAACTGATATAATAATATCAAATATCCTAATTTATGTAAAATGTATATGTATATGTATACTAGTTTCTTGTGAAATTATTAATTTATTAACAGAAATTTATATAGCTGTAAAATAAACGTTAATGGTGATACTATGGTTAAAAAAAGATAAACAATAATTATTTTGGCCTTGTGATTAGGTCAATATTAGCATTTGAGAGCTTTTGAGAAATACTCTTCAAATGTTTTCTTTGCCAACATGATGATGGCTTGGTGTACAACTTCAAGCAATAAAAGTCTTATAATAAAATGGCTTTGGTGTGTGTACATATATAATAAGAAATAAATAAAAAATAATTATATAATATTATGTGTTAACTTTATACATAAGCAATAAGTCTTATAATAATCATACCCAAGAAAAATAAACATTGAATATTTTAGTGTTTCTCATGAGCTTCTTGAATGATAAAAACAAAAACATTAGTGAGTGAAAATATGTGTTTCTTATGTTCACCACATCCTTAGCTTTTATTTTAATTTTATAGTGACATCACACTTGACTTAAAAGGCATCAAACATAACTTATTATTTAATAAACATGTTTTTTTATTAAAAAAATTTGTTTATTGTATTTATTATGTCGACAGGATTTTTTTTCCTAACATGGTTAATACCTTCGAGATTTTCTTATTTTAAAAGAAATCAAGGATTTCTTCTTCTTCTTCTTCTTCTTCTAATTTAGCTCTCAAAATTTCCACCAAATAATGAGAGTGTTTTCATCTTACAAAATAGAAAGCGTTTTCATAAAATGAGAAGAAAATATAAATTCGATAGTAAATTTATATTTCAGAATAATTGTCTGCTGATTTTTTTTTAAACTTATTATTACTCGTAGTGTAAATTTTAATGGTATTTGTAATGTGTTTTTAGTTTACATTTGAATATTTATTCTTATTTTTATGTTTAAATTTTTAGTAATTTTTAACTCAATTTTTTATTTATTTTGATTGTATGTTTTTTTCAAGAAAAATAAAGAAATGTTTTTTTCTGAAATAAAAACAAAAATTCTAGCTCAAACGATAATCTACTCAAACAAAAGAATGTGACTTACATTTCTATCCATTTATTATTTACAAAAAAAAATTAATAGGTTTATCACTATTATATTAAGAAATACAACAGGACCCATAAAATTTCTCTTTATTTTTATTGAGCATAATGTGACATTTGTTTGAATTTACACATAATGAATGAGGTGGACAATTAATAAAAAAAAATACTCTATAACCATATATTTAGTGATTACTTTCATTATTGCATATATAATATTTAATCGTAAAACTATTATTGTTAAAATAACATAATTATATTATGAATTCAGTATTTAAATAAGTCATAGAAATCTATTAGATACTTTGATTTTATAATCGTAATGTTATTTTCATAATAATTAACGAGAAATAGTAGCTCACCAACCCCCATGAAAAATCAAAGAACACCTGTTATTGTTGATAATATGTATTTCAATATTCTATCTATTTATAATAGTTGATAATATGAAAATAGTTGATGAAAACTTAAAAACACGGATTAACGAAAGAAACAGACATAACTATCTTGTTAGACTCTTTACAGAATCAACAAATTGTTTAACATTTAAAAGGGGATAATTTTCTGAAATTACTATAAAAAAAATTTCATTAATAACCAATTATAGTAACAAAAAGTTATTAGTTGATTAATTTAGATATTAATTTGAAAAATAAAAAATTATTGGTTACTAAAATAGTCATTCCTATCAATAAAAAATTATAATTGATCTTTAAAGTTGTTTTTAAGATTTAGCTACCAAGGTTTTAACTACAAAAGGAAATTGGTCACTAAACATTAGCTACCAATACTTTTGTTATTTGCTACTAAAGAAATTAGTCTCTAATTAATTAGTGACCAATTTAACCACCAATTATAATTTTTTATTCATAATAGTGACTATTTAATAATCAATAATTTTTTATTTTATAAATTGATATTTAAATTTGTCACTATAATTATTAACAATTTTTTGTCACTAAAATTTATTGTTAATAAGATATTTTTTTAGTATATATGATAAATATAATGGATTATGAACATTAGATTGATAATAGATTAGAATAATGTTACTTATACAAATTTTATGGGTTGTGAAAAAAATTGTAGATGTTATTTACATAATTACTTATATAGATTGACAATTATGTTTTGTTTACCTTGTTTTAAAATAGTAACATTTACAAGCATATTACATCTGTGGTGTTGGTGGCTTTGACTTGTGATGAATGAAATACAAGGAATATGATTGAAAGATAATCTTCATAATATAGATATAGGTTCACATAAGTATAAGGTTTTTGGTAATTACAACTTAAATGTAGTTTATTTCATATAAAATATGAGCACTTAATTGAAGGGTCAATTCCATATCATAAAAAAAAAAA
>Ga0209589_1006054_pt1 | contig 20217 bp, 10 predicted proteins | sample CowpeawhiteBW_FD_187525 | JGI IMG/M metagenome (GOLD analysis project Ga0209589, IMG submission 187525) | Root nodule microbial communities of legume samples collected from California USA - Cow pea white BW (SPAdes) (version 2) | ecosystem: Host-associated > Plants > Roots > Nodule | place: USA... | reverse complement strand
CTTAATTTGGAAGAAACATCCTAAAAAGAATCATAAACTAACATACATAAATCATAATAAGATACTAACCTTGATTTGTGAGAGATCATGCAAGAATGTATACATGAATCTCAATCTATGTGTTTCCAACCTCTATTTTCCAACCTATCTATTTGTATTTATCTCTCTTCATACACTTTTATGATAATTTACATGGTAGAAAAATCTTATAGTTAGAAAAAAAAACTCCAATCTCTTTTATAAATTAATGTCTCTATTAAATTTTTTTATTTTATCTTTTATTATAATTTTCTATAATATAATTTTAATATAAATAATATATAATATAATTTCAAAAAATATATAAAAATATATAAAAAAAATTCAAAAAAAAAATGGGGGAGCCGTGGCTCCCCCCTGTCCTATCCTAGTTCCGTAATATCCAGTACCCCTTTGAAGCGGACTAGTATTTTGACCCTAAATAGATGGTGTTTTGTTAAGTGTAACATCCGAAGAACATTGATTCTAGCAGAACTACTGTATTCGAATACGTGGACGTAATATTCGAATACTAGGTTTATAGATGTTTGAACATTATAAAATTACACGACTATCTCATTTTTATTTTTACTAAGCCTTACACGAAAAATGTCATCATCAAAATGAAGAAAATTAAGGGCTATAAACTGTTCTCCGAAGGCTTTATTAGATTCTTAAAGTTAATCATAAGAAAAGAAAATAGTTGTAAATATCTTTTAGGAGTAAAATGTTTTGTTTATAACTTTTTTTTCAAAAATTAGAGCCGTCAAAATGGGTCGTCTGGCTCGACCCGACCCACCATGGGTTGGCTACTTAGTGGACTAACCCAATTCGGTTCACTTATAAGTGAGTTGAAAAATTTTGAACTCGACTCGGTCCATCACGGGTTGGTGGGTTAAACGGGTTGGTTCACTAGCTCACTTAATTAAAATAAAATATAATTTTTTTCTTAAGTCATAAACTATAATTCGGATTAAAATTAAATAAACTTCAATACAATCTAAGTACAATCCAAAATAATATTAAACTCTAATACAAACCAAAATTAAAAAAAAAAAAATACTATCTAAGATCAAAGCATTTTTGTCACTTATCCAACTATAATATTAGAGTCTTGAATGGATAAATCTATAACATGTTCATCTCTTGAAGTATCTTCTTTATCCTTATCTATTTGGAGTTGAAGTAAGATTTCGATTTGTCAATTCACTAATGTGTTTGGTTAAAAAAACAGTCAAACATTCCAAAGCTCAAAATAATATGTGTACCATACGTATTGATTGGATTCTTAGGGGATCATGTCAAAAATTAATTCGTGTTAACATTTGTAAAAAAATTTCTATCTAACCCAACACAAATCTATAATAAACTGGGTTGGCCATAGGTTCTGACTCACTTAGAAAACTATAAAAAAAATTATCAAAATTCTTTTGAAATTAAATTCTTCCTTAATTATAGACTTTAGAGATACATTTATGCTACCATGACGAAGATAATGTCATATTCAGAATCCAATTATTGAATAGTACGTTGCGGTCTGGTTCAACCAATGAGTGGGTCCCACGTCGGAGGTACCTACCAATGGAACCTGTTCGTGATCAATCAACGTCTCTAAGCTGTCCAAACTGTAGTGATTAACACATAGATAGATGAATTAATGGCTGACATTGCCTCAGCTACAAGACCTTCGATCTTCACAAGAACATTTAAAGCTCATAAGTAACATTGTTAGGCCTGTCACCAGTAATGATTAATTAAAATCATACCAAACCTTTTTATCAACTTATAATCGATTCTTAAATGTTCACGCCTGCTAATAACTTATTTTAGATGAATGTAAGACATTTTTGTTCGCTAGTTAAGGAAGGATTAATTTCTGTATTCTAGGTTCTTTTTAGTAGATACTCTTTTATACTACGTAATTTGAAAATAAAATTATACATTACTGATCTATCCGAATTTCTTGGGTTGATTTGAGGTCAAAGAAACATGTTCTTGATGTGTATTTGAGTTTTTGATCGTAAAAAAAAAAAAATACACCTGCAAAGACTCAGACCCTAAATCAGTATGATATACTTTTGTGAGTATTTAAGTATATAATAAGTATTGAGTTAGATTACTGGTAGTATTTTTAAGTTTTCGTGAATCTAGTAATATTCGGAAGATAATAACAAATATGATAAAATCAAAGTATAATAATAAATATTATAAGATTATGTTAATTATCAAAATGGGTTCTGTTTAAATTTTTTTATATATTCAAATATTATTATTTTTTATTTCAAAAAGATTATGGATCTCACACTCGGATTATTTTAAATTTAACGATAATAATATATTTTGGACCTAATATAGCTCCATTACATCATAAAATAATATTTTGTTCAAGAGAGTTAGATAATTTTGAGCCGTTTCTTGGTTATAATTAAGTGTACGATAGCAAGTTAGTTAAGAAATTTGAAAAAGTACTTATATATTTAAATGATAAAATATTTTCTTTTACGTTATGTCTTCACATTCAGATATGAAGTGAAATTTTTGAAAAAGCACATTTGCAATGACAAAACCTGAATGAAGAGGGAGCGTCAAATATTGTAAAGATGTGTAGCTACAATAAACGTCTGAAGACAGAAGAGTACTGTCGGGTCGTATTAACTAAAATTCCTAATATTATAGACCGCTTCAGGACATATATTATGCCTAATTAGAAGGAAAAGAAAAAAAAAGAATGTACTTTTTAAAGTGGTGTTTGACTCTCTTTTTTCTCATTGTTTCCTGGTAATAGTGATGTCTTGATTATGTTTATTTATTTAACATTTTTTTATTTTAATTTACATACGATAAAGTTTCTTCTGTTTTAAAAATTAGAAAAAATTGACTATCTGGATTATTTTACGTTGAACTTAAATTCTCAAATTCTAGTTTTACTCAAATTATCTATAAATTAAATTGATTAAATTGTTATGTTAAATTTATCAGCTAAACCATCAAAGTTTAAGACATAGCAAAAGGACAAACTTTACATGAAATTCAAAATAAATAAATAAAACACCGTACTCACACTATCTTTAAATCCTATAATCTCACATCATACGTAACCTTTCAATTTTAATCTAAAAAATCGCGTATGGTGTAAAATAAGAAGAATTATAAGTATCATTAACTTAATTATTTGTAAAGATAGATAATATAAAAAAATATATTTTAGATTAAAATATTATCTTGGTCCCAATTTTCATTAAATTTTGTCAAATCAATCATAAGTTTATTTTTTTTTTCAAATAGATCAAATTTTGGTGAATTTTATTTAATTTAGTCTTTTTTTTCTAATCCTGTCTAAATAATTAACAGCTATGAGCAGTAACGGCACGTGTCACTTGATGATTTTTTTTTTTAATTTTTAAATTTTTTAAAAATTTAAATTTCTTTTAAATTTTTTTTAAACTTTTTAAAATTTTTTCTAAAATTATTTTTAAATGTTCATGTGTCAATCCAACAACGTGCCATATGTTCAATTTGGTCCTTATATTCATTATTTTTGTTTAATTTAGTTCCAATTTTTTTTAATATGAACTAATTTTGTCCTTCTCCAAATTAAGATCAAATTTAATTTTTATATTAAAATTTTTATTAAATAAATTAAAATTCACAACATTATAACTTTTATTTAAAAATTAAATTTGGTTTCAATTTCGAGAGGGACAAAATTGCTCAATTTTAAATAAGATTATGACTAAATTGAACAAAAATAACAAATATAGTGACTAAATTGAATATAAAACATTGACTCTGACACATGACACTATGTTAACTTGGCACGTGAACATTTAAAACAAATTTTAAAAAAATTAAAAAATTAAAAATTTTAAAATTATACCAAAAATATTAAAAAAATAAAAAAAATCACCAAGTAACATGTGACCGTCACTGTTCATTACAATCAATGATTTAAACGGTGTTAGAAAAAAAGACAAAATTGACGAAAATTGGAACATATTTAAGCATAAAAACAAAATTAGGAATTATTTGACAAAACTTAACGAAAATTGAAACGAGAAAAATATTTTAAAATTAACTCGGTCTCATAAAATTATATTATAAAATAAAATTTATTTATATAATTGTAAATTAGTTTCAAACAAGCTCTAAAGCATACCTTTGTTTTAAGAAAATGATTCATACATATTTTTTCAAATTTATAAAATAATATCTGTGTAAGTGATGTTTAAATTTATCAACCAAAAATATCATTTGATTATATATGTTATTATGTTTGAATTTTATTTTATGTTTAAAAATTTAGAAATACAATTTTAATTAGAAAATGTCCTTCATAATTGTCCAAAATAAATATGTTTTGATTTGGTTAAAGTGCTCAAGAACAAGGATAGCAGTAATTGCATAAATAAATGAACTAATTAATAAAAGTCGTACTCTGTGACTTTTCTTCGTAGTTAAGGGGGATTTAATTGCAGAAGTTTGCAATTATATATATATATATATATATATATATATATATATATATATATATATATATATATATTAAAATTTCAATGTTATAAGGTTTCAAATTTTTATAAGAATATCAAAATTACTGAGAAATAATTATATTTTTTAGGTGTGACAAAAATTTAATTATCGAATGTATAGATATGCATGTGTACGTATGCATATAATTTGTTGAAAAATATGAATCTTTCACTCAAATTTCAGAATTCTAACTTTTAAAATGTATTTGCATCCAACAAATTAAGATGTATGCACCAATGTTTTAGGTATAATCTAAAATATATACAAACGAATAATGTTAATTCAGATTATAAATAAAAATAAGCATAATTAATTAAAGAAATAACACCATAAAAAATTGCATGTCTCATAATTCCTAGAGACAAACCAAACATGTAATTATGATATAATTTAGGCTTAATTTCATTTTAGTGCTCTAATTTGTTTGAAAATTTAATTAGATCCGTGTTCTTATTTGATACAATTAAGTCATTTAGTTTTTATAAATGATCTAATAAGATACTTTTTGTTATATTAGCATTAATTTTGTCTTCTTACATGTCACGTGTCAATTAGTAATATTTTTAATTTTTAGTTATTGTTGTGTCACGTGGCACTGCACTGTGGTAATATCACATGTCCCTACAATGTCATGTATCAATGTTAGTGTCACATGATAGTATCTTGTATTTAATTTAGCCCATATAATTGAGATTTTGACTCAATTTTGTTTAAAACGAAAAATGTTGTTCGTTTCTCAAACGTGATCAAATTAGTAATTAAGCTTAATTACAACTTATATATACGTACTAAAATAATTTTTTAATTGTATTGATCAAATCATTCCACATAAATATTGAAATTAATTTATTTTATACATTTTAATTTCAATAAAAAAATACCTATTTTAAACTTATAAAATTTTAAAATATTAAAAATGTAAATATAAGTGACGGTTGTAATTTTTAATTTTTCATATTTAAAAGCATTTTAAAAAAGTGTTTTTTTGTTAACTTATTTATAAATTTAATGTAATAAATACGTTTACATGTTTTAACTAAATTACATTTTTTTATATTTTTTAAAATTATATTTATATATTATTTATATTAAAATTATATTATGGAAATTATAATAAAAGATAAAATAAAATATTTAATGGAAACATTGATTTATAAAAGAGATTAGGATTTTTTTTGGCTACAGGATTTTTTCACCATGTAAATTATCATGAAAGTGTGTGAGAAGAAATAAGGTTTAATCAGTCGGACGTTATCCACATTCATTTAGATGTGTCAGTTTGATACCCGCTTTTAAAAATGTATCAATTGAGTCCCAACTTTTGAAAAGATGTCTCAACTAGGTCCTTTTCAGCAAAAAATTATTAGGTCCTAAATTTTGATATAAATATCAATACTTAATTTTGTAAGTCATTTTAAATATCAATACCGTTAACGGCTATAGTAATTTTTTTCTAAAATGGACCACACTTTTTCAAAAGTTGGGACTAGATTGACACATGTTTAAGAGTGGGTACCAAATGGACACATATGAACGAAAGTGGGTACCATCCCACTAATTAAACCAAGAAATAAATACAAAGGGATAGATCGAAAAACAGAGGTTGGGGAACACATAGATTGAGATTGAAGTAATTCTCGCATGATCTCTCACATATCAAGGTTAGTATCTTATTATGATTTATGTAAGTTAGATTTATGATTCTTTTTAGAATGTTTCTCTAAATTAAGTTTATCCCAAATTAGTATAAACCTAATTATGATTTTAGGGATTCTTTTATGAAATTGGTATGAATCCTAATTATACTTTTTCCCAAATTATTATAACATTTAATTATGATATTTAGGGATTTTGTGTTTTCTGCTGCCTATGGTATTTTTTTTTTAAGTTTTGAATTTATACCGTGTTGCTTATTTAATTAAAGTGGTATGAGTTTTGTTATGTCTTGCATTGTGGTAATTGTGATTTCTGAATATAAATTTTATCTTTTTTCTAAATAGGTGAGATGTGATAAATTTATATTAAAAAGATTATGATAAAGAGTAAAAAAATTGATTCTTTTTTTGAAGAAGAAGGTTTGTGATAAAGATGAAAAAAAAAGGCATATATGTTAACTAAACTTTTTATGAGAACCAAGAATTCAAGACAATGAAAATCAAATCTCTAAAGTTTCTAGAGTTATATATAATGAATTTAAAAAGTCATTAGAACGCGATCCAGGAGAAGCGTCTTCAAATTTGACTATACCCACCAAATCAAATTGATGAGGTACAAAAAAATTATCTAAAATAATATTCATAGTTTGGTATCATGATATAATAGCAAATAATAGTCATATTTTTTTGAATTATACTATTATGTGTGTTTGTTTTAAGCAGAGAAAATAAGGAGAAAAAATGAAAAACATTTTTTTTCTAACTTAAAAAAATTATATATAACAAATTTAATTTGACACTCCTAAATATTTTCTCCAAGTTCTGCCAATGCAACCTGACTAACACGGGTTCAATCCGGATAAGTTGGGTTCTTGATAGACAAGGTCAAAAACTAACCTACACCGACATTTATAAAAAAAAATTCGACCCGATCTAACTTAAAGTGAACCAGGTTAATCCAGGAGTTCTAACTCACTCTTACAACTCTGTAAAAAGTATAAGAAAAGAAGTATAGGAAGAAGAAAATATAGATGAATGGTTTTAGCAATTGGTAACATCCGTGGAGACATTAATATACAGTAATAGTGTTCATTGAATTTATGATACAGAGATGTATACATGTATGTATGGTATGCACACGGTGAGAAAGTGATTTAGGCCGGAGAGGATTAAAGGAGCCAAACAATAACACAAACTGTTGGGTAGGGCCTAATGACGGCAAACCATGAGCTGTAAGGAAAGCTAAGCTCTGTTTGACACATTTCATTTCAATGCAACTCTTCTTAATTCCCTTCCATTCCTACCTTTTCTTTCCCATATAAATAGCTCACTCCCTCTATCTTCCATTTCACAACAAAATTTTTCTTCCATATAAACATACATATATTATCCATGACCACCTTTTACCATGTTAGAAATGGCAGTGTTCTTTTCCTATGGGTTCTGGTATCTGCTGCCTGTGTTTGGGGTCGACCAGCCACGTTTCTGCAGGACTTTCGTGTCACCTGGGCTGACTCCCACATCACTCAAATTGATCAAGGCAGGGCAATCCAACTAAGGCTTGACCAAAACTCTGGTACTTCCATATATAACTCTTCCGTGCTTTAAACAATCATATCAATTTTACACATGTTCTTCTATTCTACATTAAAAGTTTAATAACAATTCATACCCTTTTTCCAACAGGATGTGGCTTTGCTTCCAAGGTGAAGTACATGTTTGGGCGTGTTAGCATGAAGATCAAACTCGTCCAGGGAGACTCTGCTGGCACAGTCACTGCATTTTATGTGAGTTCAAATTTTATTTTTATATATCCTTGCAAAAGTCTAATACCCCAAACTGGAACGCTGACATATATAATATTATTGTGGTCTCTGTGCTAGCTGAACTCTGACACGGACAATGTTCGCGACGAGCTTGATTTCGAGTTCTTGGGGAACCGTACTGGACAACCTTACACAGTTCAAACAAACATCTACGCTCACGGAAAGGGTGACAGAGAGCAGAGGGTTAACCTCTGGTTTGACCCTTCCGCGGACTTCCACACTTACTCCATTCTGTGGAACCATCGCCACATTGTGTAAGTATATACACATGATAACAAAACTGAAATATTATTAATAAAAGATATTGAAAACAGAAATGGCGAATTTGTTATGTTGCGTGCAGATTCTACGTAGATGATATTCCAATCAGAGTGTACAAGAACAACGAGGGAAGGGGGGTTCCGTACCCGAAGATGCAGGCGATGGGAGTGTATTCGACACTGTGGGAAGCAGATGACTGGGCCACAAGGGGTGGTTTGGAGAAAATCGATTGGAGCAGAGCACCATTCTACGCTTACTACAAGGACTTTGATATTGAAGGGTGCGCAGTGCCGGGACCAGCTAACTGTGCTTCCAACCCCAGAAACTGGTGGGAGGGTGCTGCATATCAGGCTCTTAACGCCATTGAAGCCAGAAGGTACAGGTGGGTTCGTATGAACCATGTCATCTATGATTACTGTAGAGATAAGTCAAGGTACCCAATCACCCCACCAGAGTGCCTTGCTGGCATTTAATTCAGTGGCGCACAATTCACAACATTCCTTCCTGCTTCATTTATACCTACATCCTATGTTTTTCACTTTATTTTACGTTGTTTTCTTCTGTTGTTGTGTACACACAATGTTCACATACCAAATTATTCTTGGGTCCAACCCTCTGTTCCTATATCTCACCATGCAAACCTCTTCAGGTCCTCTTACTTTGTGTTTTGGCGCTCGCTCGCATGTTGTTTGCTGTATAAGAAAAACTTTTCTACCCATTATTGTCAGGATTAAATGAAACTTTTTATTATTTCTTTTTTATGTTTTTGGTGTCTCAATTTATGTGGAATAAAGTCTTCCTCTGTTTCTGGATAAGCAAAAAGGACAACATAAATGGTGGGTCTAGAGACCGCATTAACATGCTCCAAACTGATCTTATTGGCTCTTTCATTGTTCGCCAGTTGTTTTATAATTTATTAATGTCACATCAATGTATCCGAGTCATGGAAAGTTTAGTATTATCGTATAATTTAATTATCAGAATTTCTGAATTTGAGAATAATTATAAGAAAGAGTAAATACAATTCGGTAGCGAATAAGTTGTTTTCTATAAATACGAATTAAATCTTTTATTTATCATCACGTTAAAGGTGTATTTAGCATGCATAATTTCGTTTTATATAAATATTTCTTTTACTTTAAGTTTTACTTCTTTTTTATTAAAGTCATGCTTACAATATAAAAAATGATTACAATATGGAAATAAAACAAATATCACATATATCAAGCACAAATTCAGTAAAAAAGATGATAAATTATATTTAACAAACATAATTTTAATTTTAGTATAAAAGAAAACATATACTTATGGTGTACGACTTTAATAAAATAATACGAAAATATATGAAGCAAAATAAAATGTGTTAAACACCATTTTTATGTAATGAAAAATAAATAAAAAATAAAATCGTATTTGTGAAAACAATTTTTTCAACACAAACTCATATTTCTCACGGACAACGTATCCAATTTTATATTAATCCATCCAATTTTTGTTGTTGTATGATTCCTTAAAGAATCCAATAATAAAGTCAGTCTTTTAGAATAATTTATAAATTTTTGATATTAAGTGCTCGTCATCATTCATCTATTAGTGTGTTTGCATAGAAATTTTTTACAAATTAAAATTGTAAGAATTTCGTTAATTGATTATTATAATGCTAAAAGAATTGTTGATGAATACGTTAGGTTAGCTGTTGTTGGTTTATACCGTAATGTAGCATTAAGAACTTAACAAATCAATTTGTAACCACACGTTCTATTCCAGCTCCCTGGTTTATACGGGTCTCACTCACCTAATGTTCAGTAGAATAGAACAAATACGTTTGACCAGATGAAAAAGTAAGAATCAGACAATTAGGAGAAAAATCATAAAAATAATGTAATGTCTAGAAATTAAGCTTAGAGAACATAATTTAATTAAAACGCATTGAGAATGTATCCACTATTTTTTTTTTTTTTCATTTCCACATGAGTGGAGAAGTACAATACATAAATGCCATTTTTTTAGTGCATGCAATGCATGAACATAATGTCATGACCTGTTTTTGTTGTTGTTTCTTATCCAAATTGTTAAGTAGGAGGTTGGCAGGTATCTTTCGGTTCCCCATTTATTATTAGTGTTATGTTATCACATTCACTCCTTTCTCTTGCTGTAATTTTAACGGGGGAAGAATAGAGAAGTGAAATTATCATGGCCGATCGGAAAGCCCCTTCACTGCCTCTTGTTTTTTCATTTCTTCCATTTGCAATATCTCTATGTTTAAGGCACCAAGATCGTTTCATCCATACAATTATTGATCAGAATTTAAATATAAGTTATAGACTCGCATTAGGTAGAAATGAGAGAGTGGAATACCATATAGGACGAAGATTCATAAACCCATTATTTAAGATTTTGGATTGAGAATGATTTTGATGTCTTATGTGGTTAGGTTCAGGTCTCATTGTATTAGAGTCAACAAGTGGTATCAAAGTCGATGGTTAATCTTGGTGACCAGCTTAGACGAGTACAATGTCCTTGTATCAAAAGTCTCTCTGACAAGAGTAATAGGTAAGCGTGTAATTATATATAAATAATGATTTAAAATTATTTTTATAAATTTTATTGAGTGATAGAAAATATAAAAAAATATTTATAAAAAAATGAATAATACAATATATTTTGTATGAAAATAAATTTAACATATAAAGTGAAAAATAGTTTATTTACATGGAGACTTTTTTTTTCTTTTAATAGTAATTTTAGAAGTAACACATTTTTATTATAATCATAATAAATTATTATTTGCGTTATTAATTTTTATTATGTTGTTTTTTCATAATAAGGATAATGAAATAAGTGAAGGGATAATTTAGTAAATCTGGCAGTGTCACCCTCTAATCTCATTATGGGTAGTGAAATTGGATTTTCGGTGAATTCGTCTAATCATCTCCTCCTATCACCTTGTACTACTTCCAAAAGAACACACTACTCACGCATTAATCCACCCAAAAGAACATAATGTAAGAGTGTGTTCTTTATGTTCTTTTGAGAGGAATTATTTGAGGGAGAGAGAGAGAGAGAGAAAGGGAGTGGGTGGATTTGAGTAAATTTTGAGGGTGAAATTTTTGTTGTTCTTTTTAAAGGATTTGGAGGTGATTATGAGGTAGATTTAAGAGTAAAACTTGTGAAAATTTGTGAAGGATTTGACTGATATGATTAATTAAAAATAAAATTTAATAGATGAAAAAATAAGATTACTAAATTCTCCTTGGTATTAAAAGTAGTATAAAATGATATTTAGGTGAGCTGTAATTTTTTTTATAATGAATAAAATTATTAAAAATAATTATTAATTAAAATAAATAGAAATTATAATATAGTGGATATAAAAAAATTTAAAATTTTGATGCATGAAGTTGGAATTTTGGAATAGGATGAGTTGTTTTTAAATGATATAAATATAAAGTTATAATAGAAAGTAGAACAGGTTCCAAAATAGCCAGAATCGGTTTCATTGTGCACTTCTAAAATATCATATTTGGTTCCAAAAGTTCTTGGAACCAATTTTGTTTTTGCCTCCATGCAGCATTGACATTCTGCAATTCCATTTTCTCCTATGTTCTTTGCATCACAAACCCCATCTTTCATGTTTTCTCCAAGTTGGTTGCACCATACAACCACCATCATGATGAGCATAGTTTGGTAAAATCTCATTATTCACCCGCAAATCTCTTCATGAAAACGAGATGGTAAAAAGGGTTTTCTCCTGTTGTTCCACACCTTCACTCTCCTCCAAATATGCATAAAGGAACACACTCAATCAATACTAATCATCGCTCGCAGTTCTTTATCTACACAAATGAACATAGTCTAAGTGATTAGTTTTATTATTATAAGGTCAAACTAACATATAAAATTACTAAGATGAACAATATCCTGAAATTTTGTTAGAAGTAATAAGGTGACTTAACGGTAAATTCAACCCCAATAACACTTGGAAGTTATAAATTTGAAGTTATATCCACAGTTTCTCATCTCTCTTCCAACTTTACCATTAAATTGTCTTATAAATATATGTATATATCTATTTATAAATGTTAGAATTATACATCTATTCTAATTTAAAAATGTATAGGGCTTTTTAAAATGTTAATTCAAAGTTTTTATATTTATTTTGTTCTTGAGTTTAAAATATTTTTAAAATATTAATTTTATACTTTTTTCTATGAAATAAAACATTTTTTATCTATGTTTTCAATTATAAGACAGGATTGTATTATCTTAAAATTTTTATAAATTATAGATTTTTCATATTTTTATCTTTTATTAACAAAATATTGATAATGATATATAATAAATTTATTTTATGTTGCCATTAACATGTTTTTATATGTTACAGTATTTAGTACTATTATATTATTTATAAATTTGATTTGATTATTCAATCATTACAATTAAATAAACAAAAAAGTATTATTTTTTAAATGCTTTTGTGTTATGTAATATATTATGATTATTAATTTTAATATTTTAAAAGGTAATATTATATATATTAATAATTGTGTACAATATATATATATATATATATATATATATATATATATATATATATATATATATATATATATTATTTCTATTTGAAACATTGTTTTAAGAACAATTAAATCTTTTATAATTTAATTTAAAGTTATTTTTTACATATAAAAACTAACATTAGGAAGTCTAAATTAGCTTTTGAATGTTTTACAAATTTTGCACCTCTTAAGAACTGTTTACTGTGTACGATTTAAACTGGACTTTACCAAGTTCACTCTCGTCTGTTCTTTCTGAGCTTCGATGAATTTGGGTCTTTCTTTCTGCACATCCAAAATTTCTTTTACACCTCAAAAAAAAAATTAAATCACAAAAATATCATTTGACCATTTAAGTGAAGTTAGGCACATCACACCTCCAAAATTACATCCGGATGTCGACTTCTGGTAAAGAATACATTCGGAAGTCAAAATATATTACCGAAAGTCAACATATATTAGTAGAAGTCGACTTTCGAAAGTCAACATATATTATCGGAAGTCGACTTTCAAAAGTCAAATATATTTGAAAGTGGAGGTGAATGTCAATATGACACAAGCAAACTGATAGACATAAAAAAGTAAATATAAAAACTATTTTTTATTTTTAGATCTTTATATATTTTTTTAGAAAAAAAAAAAGAGATTTTAAAATAAGTGTTACACAACATGAGCCGAACAGACACTAAAGAGATAGGAAAAGAAAATATTTTCTACATTTTTCTTTTTCTTCCCTTATCAGCACTCACACAAACACACATGCTTCTTATATTTGTCACGAGAAAAGCAAAAATATTAGAAAATGAGACAAGAAAAAAAAAAATAAAGGTAGTTGTAATACGGAGAACAAGAAAAATTAGTAGAGAAAAATAGACATTAAAATAAATTGTAAATTAGAAATAAAAATTATGCACACAAAAAGATGTATCCTATTGATATATTTTATTTATTATTATACTATATTACTATTATTAATATTTAGAAATTATTCTGATATGAATATTTCTTATTTGTTTTCTACATTCATTGTATCACAGATATTCCTTTAATATTATCAATGGTAATTTAAATATAATGTATTTTCGGATTAAAAAATATATCCTGGTTTATATAATTCAGAATATAATGAAAAAATAAAATACATCCTAGATTACAATTTCGCAATTTTGAATTATATGATCCAAAATGTATTTTTTATTGTGTTACTAATTACACTATTTTCCGAATCTGGAAATAGATTTCAGACTGGACAATTCCGAAAAAATCACTTTTAATGAGTACCAATTTTGGGTTATCACGTTTTATGGATTGTAGGAAGAGAAAGAAGTTCAGAAAGAAATTCATTAATGCAATCAGGCTGGCCCATCTCTTTTCATCTATTTGGGTTTGATAAATTATTATAGAATGGAAATCTGGTCTGGATGCTGAATTCTAACAAATATAAACAAATCATAAAATATAATTTTCTAGGTATATGTACAAATATTTGTTTTACTATTTTTTTATTTACAAGTGAATAACAAATATAAAAGTACTAGGGAAGTGAATTATTAAAATCAATTATTTTAATTTGGTTAAAATATCAGAATAAAAAATGTAATTAGATGTACGTGTACTGTTGTTTTAATCTATAATTTTATGGAACACAAGTTTCCACGACTTGGTATACTTAAATTCTTCCTTTTAACATTGCATTATCAATATTATTGTGCTATGGTTATTATCATATTATACTGTTATATTATTACTATTGTAACGCATTTTTAATATATATATATATATATATAATACTGTAATATCATTAAATTAATATACAAAATACATTTTTATTTATTAAAACAAGGTGGAATAAATAAAGAAAATAAAAAAATAACTGTAAATAAGAATATATGTCAATTTTTAAAGAATATATAAATAATTAAATTATAATAGGTAAATATTCTTTTCATATACAATTATAGATTATTATTATTATTATTATTATCATCTTCTGTGTATAAATATATGATAATATAATAATAATAATAATAATAATAATAATAATAATAATGATAATAATTATTATTATTAATATTATTGAAAACACATAATTATAAAAAATAATAAAATTATTATTTTTTTATTATTAGAATTTATAAATAATTTATGAAATTAAAATAAATAAATTTTTAAATTTTTTTTGTAAATAATTCTTTGTTTATTTTTAAGTATTTTATAATTAAAAATGGTTAAATTTAAAAAAGTCTAATAAAAATGATTAAATTTAAACAAAAAGTAATATTGATAAAATAATTATTTTAATTTTTTTTAAAGGATAAATTTAGAAAATGAATGTAGACAAAAAGGCAGTGTTCACTTTGTTATAATAAATAATAATAATAATAATAATAATAATAATTATTATTATTATTATTATTATTATTATAAAATTAAATATAAATAATCTATATTATCTTCATCTATATTATTATACAAAGGGTTTCTTCTCTTTGTTTTTTAATTTTACGCTTTAAATAAATATTTTGGGATCTCCTTCTTTTATGTCCACAATTTTTTTTTAATTTTAAATAAAAGTTTTTCTACACAAAAATAGTTATTTTATTAATTTTATCTTTAAGTATTTAACTCTAAAACTTATCCATTTTTAATTATAAAATTATGTAAAAATTATTAAAAAATTATAACAATTATTTACATACAATAAAATTTTAAATATTATTTTGTATTATCATGAAAAAAATTAAACATGTAACAACCCAAATTTCTTCGTATATTTTCATTAAGTACTCATAAGATTTTGATAATACTAATAATAATAAATGAAAATAAATTTATTCATCTTACAATTCTTAAAGTTAGAAAAAATTGTTTTGTAATATACATTCCATATAAATCATAAGTAATTCAAAACATAAAATGGAAACTTAATATAATGTTAAAAATAATTGAAACATATTTTCTAAGATATTCGTATACTAATCTTTTAGTTTTATATTCTAACTTTCGTGCTAGTGTCACCTTCAGCTCATATAAGTGCTCTTGTATATAAAAATATACAATCATAACATTAGACAAGAAACAAAAGACACATAAATGCAAGGGTAAGTTAATGCAAAAGAAAAAAAAAAAAAAAAAAAGAAGAAGAGCGAATATACTAGAAATAGTAACATATCACACTAATTATGAATAATATCAAAGTATGTTTGATAGAAGAAAAGCTCTAGAAACATCTTGTCTCATTTCTCCACATATTACTACACAAATACTCACATAGTGAACATCCTTTTTAAAGACCAACATAAAAACTCACAATGCATTTAAAAGAAGAAGTTTAAAATGAAAGCAGTACTAACTTATTCTAAAGATTATAAAAAAAATGCTACAAATTTATGGGTGGCAACGTGGGGACAGACAAGCCCGCCAGCCTGCCAAAATGAGCAAGTTGACATTTTTAACCTGCCAACGCATTTTGATCCTGTCCACGTAGTCCGTCAAATCATCGGACCAAAGGCCAACCAACCCGTCTTTAGCCCACTAACTCGTTCTTATTTTACTTTAAATTTAAAGATAATTAAAAACATTAAATTTTTCATATTATATATTTATAAAGATATAAATATGTAATACTATTATAATTTAAATCATTAACACTTACAAACTAAGTTCCAATTTTTAGTTATAATAATTATTTAATTAAAAATATTAATTAATTAATTAAAATATTACAAATATTTATATGATTAAATATTCTTTAAATATTCATTTCTAAGTATATATACAAACAAATTTTATAATTAAAATTAAAAAAAAGTATCGGGCCATCCAATTAGCTCGTTGGCTTGTCCTGTGGCAGGACGGGTTGCAATTCCAGACCCTTTTTACAATGAGGGACCAACCAGGTGGACTCTTTTTTGGTAGACCAGGGGTGGGATGACCCATTTTGCGACCCTTATACTACTCCATTACTTTAGTTCAATATTATAGAGAATGACAAAATAGATCATGTTTGACCAGGGATGTCAATGGGGCGGGTTGGGTACAGATAGTAGTTCTCCCGTACCCTACTCGCTGGATAAACTATCTGTCCCGTACCCGTACCCATATCCATCGGGTATCCGTTATGCGGATACCCACATAATTTTTTAATATCCACAGATATCCACGAGTATATGCGGGTATTTACGAAAAAAAAAATATTTTATAATATATTTTAATCGTAAATTCAAATAAAAGACAATACATAGCATTCATAAATTTTAAACAAAGTCCAAATAACCCATTTAAGTAGTGTTGAATAACAATTTACAAAGAAATTAATTTTTTTAAAACTAATTGATAAAAAAGTAACTCATTCAAAATCAATATGTTAATATTTTATTAGTGATTTTTTTTTAATTTAAATTAGAGTATAGGGGGTATGGGTATCCACAGGTACGAATACTATGATATCCATACTCACTTCGTTAACATGCGAGGTATTAAAAATACCCGTACCCGTTACCCGCGGATATCCATTTACAACATTCATTTTTTATCCGTTGCAGGTTTTATCCACAAATACCCATAAGTATTTTTGACATCCCTAGATTTGACAAGTTTACCAATCCAAAAAAATCTGATCAAGATAGAGTTTAAAATCTGCAAAGTTGATCCAAAGGTCAAGATGATCCTTTTGTCACCCCTAGTCAGTGTTGTACAATTACACAATTGCAACTTTCTTATTAAGGAAGGATAATACCTTACACATGGATGAAATTAATATATACATACATATATATATATATATATATATATATATATATATATATATATATATATATATATATATATATATATATATATATATATATAACTTTAGGTTTATTATACAAATTTGTTGGGAATAGTTTAAGTGTGAGTCAAAGTCCCACATTGGATAGAATAGACAAAGTTAAACCCTATATAAAAATAAAGACCCATAACACCATTACTTTAAGGTTTTTGAGTTAAAATGGTGTCAAAGTTCTTATATATTGTAAGACTAATGTCATATAACCATATGGATCTACAATCTCTCAGTGATAATAACCATAAGCCATATGTGAAAAATATATAAAAACCCATCAAAATTATATATTATACAACATGCTTTTATATTCTCAAATAATATGACACAATTAATTCAATTGTACATTTGAATAATTTTTAAATCTTCAAAAATATCATATTAAATAACTCTAAATCTAAAATAAACTTGAGACAATCTCAACTTGTCTTAAATCATTCATTTTCAACTCTAGTTTCAAATCTGTATCAAAATCTGAATCAACTAAAATAAATAAATTTATTAACTCTCCTTACCTTAATTTATGCCTTTTTAAGAAAAGAATCCAAAAACTAGTAAAGTTGGGGAATACTAACTTGTCCCTGAATAACATAAAATCTAATTCACAGATAAGATATATATTAGTACAAATTTGAACTACAAAAATTAATCTAACCAACTTAAATCTCACACAGAACAACCAACGCACACATGCATAATTACAAAAAAAGAGAAAACTAATTATTTGAGAGAAGAATAAATATTTAAAAAATATGATTGAGTCAAATTATCTTAAACTTTGTTGAAAAAAAATATAAGAATTAGTTTTAAAATTAAAAAAAAGTAGAAAATATAAAAAAATGTTTAAAGACGTAATAACATTATAAAAATAATTAATAAATATTTAAATTTATAATTTATGTACTAAATATATCTTAAAATTTAATTCTTTTCTTAAATAATTTCTGAAACAAAAATCATTTACTTTATCGATTTTTTAATGACAAAAATCATGAATTATTATGTATATTAAAATACAATCAAATAAGATAATTGAGATTCAAGACACTGTAATCTCACAAGTAAGGTATATGAAAAATAAAAAAAATACCAGTAAGTATTTTCTGGTTAACTTTTGTAGGATGTTACAGAAATTAAATTAAATATCAATTAAGAAGGTTATAATTAATATATAACTTAAATTAGATTTTTTTTAAAGTACTTATATTTTTATTCTTAAGCTAATTGAAAACTAATATATAAGTAATAATATCTTCCTATAATCATACAAATTTTTATTTTTAATTCCTAAAAAAAAATGAATATCGTTTGACATTTTTGTGTGATAGTAGCTATAATATGCATGTCATTGTCACATATTCACAAGGTGGGTTTGATGTATACTTTTGTTGAGACACCTTAGCAAAAAATGGTCCCAAACAGATGTTGTTAGAAAATAAAACTACAACGATATTTAGGATGATTTTTGTAAAATTTTATTAGAAAAGAAATAGTTGAATATGACGTTTTTTTATTCAGAAAAAAAAAATCCATATATAAATTATGATAATTTAATGGATAAAACTCATCTTAAAGATAAAAACATAATAACTAAAAGTTAAAATTAAATATTTTATAAAATTGACTTGAATATGAAATTTATTGTTACTTTTATTTATGATACACGAATTGTGATAATTTAAAAATTATAATATTGTAATAAATATAAAAACAAACAACATAATATTCCACAAAAACTATATAATATCAAAAGGTTTAAAAAATTATCAACATTTTTATTATCCGATCAAAGATACATTTTCATGTATTACAATTTTTATTTTTCCATTAAGAGGACGAAATTTGGAATGATATTTTCTAACTCTTAAAATTTCCATTTTATTTATTTTTTTGTTAATTTAACTATTTGGAAAATTTTAAAATATCAAAAAGTTAACCAAACACGTTTTTAGATATACTTAAAAATAACATTCTAATTAATATTTCTAGAAAGCAGATTCTTAATAATAACGAAACAAAATAGGGTATCCTAATAGATAAGTAGAAGTACATGACTATTTTTCTTTCAAACACAAAATAGTAAACAAAATAGTAAAGTTTAATAATTTTCAAACAAAATAAAAATAAAACTCTGATTTTGGTTGTAAGTATTTATTAATTATTTAACAATGCTTTGATAATATTTATTTCCTTCCAACGTATTAGAATTAATATTTATTGTGATTAATCTTTTTTAACACATAAGAAGATTTATCTACCTATTTATAGATGTGATAAAGTTTTGAATCTAATTTTATTTTAACCTTTTTTTTTTGTTTTGAATTTTTTTTTTAAACATTTTATTTAATAAAATGCTTTGTCATTTTGTTACGAATTCCACTTTGACAATATTTGTTATAATTTTAGGTAATGTTTGACTCGGACAAAATTAAAATTGAAGTGATATTTTAATCGTATAAATATATATGGTTAATGTTGAAAATGTATATATATATATATATATATATATATATATATATATATATATATATATATATATATATATA
>Ga0209589_1006053_pt1 | contig 20218 bp, 6 predicted proteins | sample CowpeawhiteBW_FD_187525 | JGI IMG/M metagenome (GOLD analysis project Ga0209589, IMG submission 187525) | Root nodule microbial communities of legume samples collected from California USA - Cow pea white BW (SPAdes) (version 2) | ecosystem: Host-associated > Plants > Roots > Nodule | place: USA... | reverse complement strand
ACTGTTTTTTTTTTTTTTCTTCTTCTTGCTTTTAATAAAAAATATTTTTAGTTTGGTCTTTCAGTTTGTTTATATTTGTTAAGTGATACTTCGTTAAGCAGGAATGATACGATATTTTTCCCCCTGTTTTGGTGTCAATAGCTTTTTACATTGATTCTCAATTATTTTTTCTTATTCTTGTCTGCTGTCAATTTTTTTTATTCTGTTTTAGTTTTTATTGTTTATTGACATCTCTTAAGGGGGGATGATTCATTAAGTTAGTATGTAAGAGGTTCAGTATGAGGACATGTGCATTTTTTTTAAAGAAAAAAATTATTCAATGTGATAGAATCAATACCATTTCATTTTAATTAGAATTTGTATTCCTATTTCTTTTAGGTTCCCTAATTTAAAGGTGAAATCCAAAAAGATGAAAATTAAAAGGTATAATTTCTTGTTGGAATTCTTCCTTTTAGTTTCACCAACAAGTAGGACATATGAAAGAAAAAAAAAATGACAACTTTAATAAAATGGAACATCATTCTTTGCATACATATATCACTTCTCTTCAGCCACTAAAAAAATAATTTATCATTTAAAAAACGTCAATAAATAACATGGACGAAAATAGCAATACTTTTTAGGAGACTAAAATGAGAAAGGATTTATCGAGGATAAAAAACAAAATATCAATTTTTTGGGAGAAAAAAATATAAAATAAGAATACAGAATATCAGCTTTACTTAATCACTGACGAGTCGTTTAACGAACAAGTCATCCCTTAACGAATATCAACAAACGATAAACAGAAAACAATTTACAATTTATTTATTTTATTCAGAATCAGAATTAGAAGAATAATTATCGGAAACAAAGTGCAAAGGCTGCAAATTTATAAAAAAAAAATTATTTATTTTTAATAAAATGGGAAATATTTCAGCCCAACCCAACCTATCATCAAGTGGTAGTAGATCAGTAGTTTGATAATCTGGGCTTTAGACCCACTCCATGCCCAAGAATTGATGTGTACATCACTTTGAAGAGAACGGAGTGCAGGAAGAAATTGGTGGGGGTGCAGGGAGCAGTTGCATCACTTTCACTTTGTCTGAAAATGGATCTGCTGGAATTTAGAATAACAACTGCACTCCATGTAATTCGTAATTTCACCGTTAATTCGATTTTTTTTTTCTCTTCTTCATATATTAAAACTGAATCAATTGTTGAGGATCTTAACCAAGTTTCACTCCAAGATCTGAGTTTTTCAAAAGGCAAATGAATAAAATCTGTGATCACTAAACATTGAAAGGAGAATGGTTAAATTTTCAGTTTTGATTGATAAGATGGATGAATGGGTGTAAAATGCAAAATGGGACACATGCTGCTTACTTTATGGACATGGGTGATCACGAGGTGCAGATTCACATCTCCAATAGAATACAAATTAATATAAACTAATAAGGAATCTGAAAAGAACATAATTGTCTTGTCATAAGAGTTGTGCAATGGAAAAGGTAAGTGAAGAAGCATAATAAGAGAAGAAAATGAGGGGAAAAAGGGGTAGGTTAGAAGAGTGAAAAACGCAGGCTTTAATTTTATAATTTTCTGGCCTGACTTTGTTGCTGAATTCCTGCGAAGAAAAAGGGTCCGAGATTAATAAAATGAAATGATGGCGAGGAGTGTTGGGCCATAAGAAAGAACACTTTGTAAGATTCTGAGCCATGAAAAAAATTGATTAGAGTGAAAAAGAAGGCCCACCCTTTGTGTCAGAATGGAGCAACGAGTCCACTTCCATGGTTATGGGACCTTCAAATTATTGAAGAAACGCGGTGCCGACTGTGATGAACAAGAGAAAGGAACTTTCTGAGTGTTGTTCTTTTTCTATTGCAATTTGCAAATTCATGCTCATCCAGAGAGAAGAAGAAAAAGGCAAACGGGTAGGTATGCTACAATCATTCCATGATTGAAACCACCTTTGTCCCCCTAACTTAGATTCTTTCAGAAGATTCCATATCTCACCACAATCATGCTTTCCCCTTCATTTTTCCAACCCCCTTTGCTTTATTAACCACCTTTTTTACTCATTCTCTTCGTAGATACGGACACGGACACGATACAGATATGACACGAACACACACCCAGAAATACGATTAAATTAAAAAACATAAGACACAAATGTTAGTTCAAACTCATGTTTAATTTAAATATGAATCTCCACTTTGAAGAATAAGGTAACTGCAAGACAAGAAAAACCAGACCTAGATATATTTGGGTTGTTACCGTGGACAGAAAACATGTTTTACTGTGTTCACTGTGCTTAGGTAGCGGCAAACACAAGAAAAGGAAGTGGAAAACAGGGACAACATATGTAAGAGAAAGACAGCAAATGGCTATGAACCAACAACACGACCAATGGAATCTTGCAACCATTCTCAGTTTGGAACTTTATCATCTCTCTCTCTCTCTCTCTCTCTCCCAACATGTTTTAACCTTATTTCTTGTAATTTTACTGAGGTTCAGAATAAGAGAACTCAAGTTTTTCTTCGTAAATTTGTTTATGCATTCCCTTTTTGTCATTGTTGTGTTTACACTTTACAATTATGTGTGAATACTGTTGTTCTGAACTCCAAACTGAAAAATCACTCAATGAATCATAGATATTCTGATTGGTTTCATTCACATTTTTTTTTTGTTTTGCGTAATGATGTAATGAACGTGTTTTATGTTAGACGTCTTAAACATAACTTCTATATAAATTATACAAATTATAAGTCAAAAGTCCCTTTTTGTCTCTGAACAGTGCCTTCTATACTTTAAACTGTCTAATATGATTGGCTTAATATTTTAAGTGAAGAAAGCAAATGTTAAGGAACGTGACAGAAAAAATTGACAACGAGTTCAATAGCAATTCTGAGAGAGAGAAAGAAGAAACATTAAACTATTAGGGCAAGACACTGATAAATAACTGGTTTGTGTTTGAATGCAAGTAATATCAGTAACATTATAATTTACAGTTCCATTTTGGTTATTCAAGGTTTGTGTTTCTGCAACTCAAAATTCGTTTTGGTTTTTTAATATCAGAAAACCAATTCAAATAAGATCAGCTTAGAATGAAATATTCTTTTTTGCTTCTTCAAAACATGATGATGATTCAATAAAGGAATATATCTCCTTTTTAACTGGCTATAACTTTTCTCTTACTTGACAACTATTTTAACTGGAGTATGCTAAAAGATATATCAATTAATCCAAGTCATCTTTCACGAATTCTAATGATAAGTATAAAACTTTGTTTTTTACACACTAATTAATCGAAAGATGGAAGAATGAAAAGTAGAACACAATGAAACAAATATATGGAAAGTTGGAGTTGGGGAACAAGAAATTGTACAGTTCTTGGAGAAATATAATTAATTTGTATACATAATTTACACACAACAATTTCTGCTTAATTTTGCTTTACTTGCAACTATGAGCTGTAATATATTAAACATCTTATCACTTGATAAACATGTGTTTCACACGACATGGGAAAAACAAGTTTTACTTTTTTGTCTAATATTTAATAAAACGAGGATGGAAAATGGGACATGATGTAATAATCTCCTGATGTACGGTTCTTAATAATGTATATATATGAAAAAGTTAGAAAGATATATTGAATCATCATGATATCTTTTAACGTGATTATTTAATCTCTTTAAATAATTTTTAAAATTTTTCATCATTAAATAAAATTGAATAGCCCGTATGTTAACTTTTCTGTTGAAAAATATATTTGAAATATAAAACCATATATATATTGATCAAATAAACTTCTTTAACAACAAACCTGAGTCTTGTTACGTGTAAATGACTTTTTCAAATAGTTGTGATCACTAATTTTACCTTAATCTGGACATCAATCACGTATTTATTAATATGTATATTAATTTACTCTTATAATTCTTATTATTTCTTATTATAGTAGTAGTGAGAGTTTAAATTTTACCTGATAAAATTCTTGTCTCTGTGTGTATATACTGATATAGATGTAGATATAAACGTTCACTTAATCAATCTTCTATTTCTCTCGTCACCCTTGTTTCGTTTTTCAAAGGATTGGAAGTGACGTTTTGTTCTTTATATTCTATTTTCTAAAACTTTAACCAAAGTATAAGCAAGATCAAAATTTCTCCGGGAATGAAAATGTCAAGACACAAGATAGGATGGTCCCTTAAATATATATCTACGGCACCATGCAAAAGCAAAAAGGACTCTTTTTTTTTTCTTTCTTTCTTTAATTGAAGATAATAGAGTTTGTTTCTATAGCTAAAGTTAAAGAAAACTTGTGGAAGATGCATAAAAAAGTCTATGTCGATATGATCCAGAGTTATGAAATTGTTCTCTTGAATACAATTAGCTCGTATATTGTTCTGATATTTATGAGTTCATATTGGTTGTTTCTTGTTTAAGCGATCACATCAGAACATGGTATGTCATATAACAACCAGAACATCCTAGCCTAGCTAGGTCACATGTAAGGGCACTTTGGCCTCAAGTGCCAACAAGTTGACTATGGTGTTTGTACGGTTTTTTGTCTTTGCTACGTCGTCACAGAGAGAGAGAGAGAGAGAGAGAGAGAGAGAGGAAAACAAAGGGCAATGAGTCAACTTAAAGTGCACAACTATGCATATGATTGTTATACAACATTCAGCACTTCACAAGAGAAATAAAAATCATACATGGACACGTACTTTTAGTGGACAAACATGTGAAAGAACCTACATGTATTTATGGAACCTCAGCAAACATCGTTTAATGGAAGAGAACCAGAACTAGCATGGCTCAGAGGTTTGCCAATAGAAGATCTACTTACCCTCTTATTCCAAAATTCAAGACAAAATTAAATGCATGCAATTAATTCACCTCATCACAAGACTCCCACTACTCAATTATATACACATAAAATTAACCTATTATATAATTAATGCTTATGATGATGACAGCAACTTGAAGGAATGACAAGTTTTTCTTTTTTCTTTTTTGTGTGTGGCTATTTGTCTGCTTGATAGAGTGATACTGATGAAGATGATGTTGTTGAGGATGGCAACGATGACATGATGATGGCATCAATGTACTCCACTTGATTGGGTACTGCAATTTGATCTTGTGGACAAATACCTGGTGTGTAGCAGGCGACAGCATCCTCGTGTTGATGATGTTGTGAATTGGCAGCAGAAGAAGAAAACGGAATGCTGCAGACATAATCCTCGACGCTCTCACACACTTTTGGAACAAGATTATCAACGGTCGGTTCCACAGCTTGGTGCTGCCATGTACTTGGATTGATGAGTTTCTCAAGAATTAAGTGTGGGGTGGTGGTATCAGCAGTTTTGGTGATCATTGTTTGACTTTGTTGATTTGGATTAAGATGAAAGGGTACGCACCCGAAGGAGGACCATGTATCTAATTCAAACAAAGATGGAATAATGTTGTTGTTGGATGATGGTGGCACTGTTTCTGGCATTGGATTCTGAAAATGTAGGAAATTGGAATTATGATGATGATTATTATTATTGTTGTTATGATAATTGTTTATGTCAATCTTGATATCATTGTTGAGATGATCAAAGGCTTGTAGGATTGTTGGGGTTGGGATGATGGGAAGGTATAGGTGGTCTAAGTGATGATGGGAGTTTAGGATAGTGTTGTCAGATAAAGGGAAGAAACTTTCCATGGAAGCATTGGCAAGACCGTGAATATCAGAAAATGTGGCTAAAGAAGGAACAACATCATGAGAAAGCAGCTTCTTCTTTATGCTTGAATTCCAAAAGTTCTTCACCTCATTATCTGTTCTTCCAGGTAGGTGCTTCGCTATCTGAGCCCACCTGTCCAAAACAATGCCCTCTTGCTAAGAAAAGTGAACAAACCTAACTTTTTCATATAATAATGTTCCCTTTGATCATCATCAAAAACAGCAATTAACGGGGAAAACAAAAAACAAAAAACAAAAAACAAACCTGTTGCCAAGGATACTATGAAGTTCTATAATGAGTGCTGCTTCTTGAGGAGAAAAGCTTCCCCGTTTCAAATCAGGTCTCAGATAGTTTATCCATCTCAATCTGCAGCTCTTTCCACACCTCTGCAGGCCCGCACTTGAGAAAATCATTAAGCATATATAGAATGAAGAAATATGATGAATAAAATGAATTACCTGCAAGTTTTGGAACTGAACTCCAGCAACCGTGGCCATAGGTTGTGATGTAGTTGATGAGTTTTTCATCTTCTTCAGGAGACCATAGTCCCCTTTTGACCTTCTGCTTGTTGCAGCAAGAGTGATGCCCCATGTTTTTGTTTGTGAATGTTATTCCTGAGAGTGAGATGGATTGATTAAAAGCAGTGGTAGTAGGGTAAAGAGAAAGATGAGTTTTGGTGTTATGTTTGAATTTGAATAAGATATGAAAGATTAGGGTAAAGGGAGAAGAAGAAAGAAGGGAAGTAGTAGTAGGTAGTAGGTAGTAGGGTAAGCCCTAGGTTTGAAGAGGTTGTTATATGGAAAAGTGAAAGGAATGGTGGTGAGAGAAGAGTGAACAGAAAATGGATGATATGGTGAAGGTGTGGTGAGTACAGTGAGGTGGTGAATTTAATGAGAGAAGCAGTACCATTGTGGCCCAGTTAGGGTTTGTGGCAAAGGGCTAAAATGTGCAGTGTGAGACTGCAACAATTGTAGGCCTTATAATGGATCCTTGTTAGCTCACTCTGGGATGGGCTGGATTGTACACGTGGCACACATGCAGGGTGGTGGGGCCCACCCTGTTATCAGATCAAGAAAATTATTATTTTCAACTGGGTTGGTTGGTCACACTTGCATCTCAATTGCTTTATGTTCTAGATTGATTAGTTAATTACCTCTCAGTTTTTTCCCTTTTTGTTCCTTTGAGAGCGGTAACTATGCATAATTGCAATGGTGAATTCACTTCTTAGGGTTCCACTTTTTCAATCATTGGACTTCAACAACCACAAAGTGTGAAAAAGAAAATCAAAATTCAAACTTGGGTAATTGTGTGAGAAAAACTAGCTTGTATAACAGACATATATGTCAGTTTTATTGTTGAATATATATAATTAATTAATTCTGCATGCATGTATATAAAGTTGTGAAAGATTTAGAATGAAAAGCATGAAATTTAAAGGTGGCCTATTTATGATGAAATGAATATTTTAATGTGAGTGCAAAAGTTTGTGCATGCACTTCCAGCAACTTGGCCCTCCACAACACATTTTACAGATTATGTTTAGCTATGCATAATTATTATTTCAGTCTTATTCATAAAGCTTTTGTTTTTCAGCGCCATGTGTATATTTGAGAATCTAATCAACAACAGAGATGATTAAGGGCCATGATGATAGAAAAAAAAAAGAGATTTTTACGTTGAAAAACCAGAAAGTATGTGTAATTTCACGAACCAGCTATCAGACCAAACTAAAGTTTGTGAGCTGGTTTTACATCGACAATGTTCTTTTCTCAAAATTTCTACTATTATATATAAACGTCGGTGTTTGCCTTTTTGTTTTGATTATGTATTTGTAAATTAATTTAATAATGTATGTGTTAGGTTTTATTGTGAGGGTTCCACGGGAAAGATACACACATAAATAAAATCTGAGTTCAATCATATTAGATATTGACACCACATTCGATCTAAAATTTTAAGACAACGTGTTTATGAGTCTTTATTCTTATATAACGCTCTGTTTTCTCATTTTTAATCAATGTAAGACTTAAACTCACATCTATTCATAACCGTATATCCATGCATTGCGAGGTTAAGTGTTTGAGATTTTAACATTGTCATTAGTTTATGTAACAAAACGAGTGTTGATGTTTGTTAGGAAAATGTTTGGGGAATCTGTGCAAGTGTCTATGAACTTTGCAAAATTGCCACCAAACGCGGTCAAAGGTAGTAATTATTTGCTGGATTACTTAATCATCACGTGTTCCTTTTTCATGAAATATATGAGCTTCCATATACCATATACTAAAATATTCTTATAACATAAATGTTATATATAATTAAACTAATTATTTGTAAAAATATATAATAGAGAATTTACATCGATATATACAGTACAAATTAAGTGGTCCTATCGTGATGATGAATCCATCAAAGCTAATAAATATAAATACTACAAGAAATTAAAGAAAATCACAGATAATAACCTGCAATGATTTTCAACTTATGTATAAACAACCGACGTCATAATATAAAATTACTTCTTAAAATAAAATTATTGCATTAAAATAATACAAGTTTAACTTAATCAAGGATTAATAGATGCTAAATTCCACTTTGGGTAAAAATGAGAAATTGGAATCCTATAAAGATGAAGACCCATAAACTCATTATTTTAAGGTTTTGGGTTGAGAGTGGTGTCAATGTCTTGTATGATTAGAAAAATCAAGTCTTATTGATATTGTATATTTCCAATAAAACTTTCTTTTTAAACCTAATACATTTTATGTAACAATCCAAATAAATATTATAAAAGAGTCCTTGTTTACCGAATAAACATTGATTATTACTTTTTTTCTTTATTTATCGAATATTGATAACTTGAGTGTTAGGAATTTTTTCAATATCTTATACATCTCGATAAAAAAGATGAATAACACACCATTGGACCTAAAAACTTAGACACAAGCGAAATTGGAAAAAAAATAAATTTTATAAGAACATCTTGTAAAAATAAATAATCTTGAAAAAGCATATGAATAATAGTTTTATCAAATGAAAGTTAATCTACTCAAGTAACTATATTGTGATAATTTATTTTTGTTGAGTGATAAAGATGGGTGTACCCATTCAAAGCCATATAAGGCATATGCTTGACTAGTTGGGTGAATAAATGCTTAAGTAATGATGATTAATCATTCTTATTCATATTCAGACTAACCAAGTTTAATTCAAAAGTGACATTATAATGTACAAATCCTTCCATATTTGTGATATGCCTCATGTCTTTAACAACAAGATTCATTCAAGTCTTTACTTTTACGAAACTTTCAAACTATATCAATTAATTACCATCTCAAAGGACCAAGAAAAAACATAATAAAAACTTCTTTTCAATCAACATTTTCTATAAATAGAACAAACTTCAGAACTGATTTTTTTTTTATCAATTATAAATAGTTTTTAGGAAAACTAATAATTAATATAAGATTTATGATTAACATTAATTTCAGTTTATAAAAAAATACTAGTTATTACTTTTTTTTATAAATATTTATGAAAATAAAATGTTCAAAATGAACATAGTCAAAAACTTTAATTGATTTTTTTATTATTATAAATGATCCATGAAGCGTATATGTAATTAATTAGTTTGTCCAAACAATAACTTTTTCTAATCCACAACGCAACCCTTTTGCTTATTGACCACAACCACGACCATAATTCATGGCTAATATTTGTCCTTAGAGACCTAGATTCCCTCGCAATGATCTTTCATTTTTAGAACACAAAAGTTTAAAAATTCTAATAATTAGAAAAAGAGGTTTTCTGCTAATTGTGTTTTCTTTTTTTTTTCTCTGAAAAATTAATTTATATATTTTTTAGTATATTTATTGAAAATTCATCTTACAGATAATTGAATCTTTCCTCCTGCGCACATGATTTATTATGACGAAACAAAAAAGAAAAATGAAAGAAGAGATGAAAAACATTTTTAAATCTAAAAGTAAAAATTTAATTTTGTTTTACTCAAACAAAGAAAAGATTCTCAATTCAAAGAGAAAAAACAACTATATAACAATAAATTTCAAGTTATTCTACGTCATCTATGATTAATAATAGAGTATACTATATGAAGATATGTAAATAATAGAATAGATATATAAAGTTAAGGATAACATAAACAAATGTTTTTAAGACACAATTATATATATATATATATATATATATATATATATATATATATATATATATATATATATAATACATTTCATATCAATGTAATACAAAATAAATTATAATTTTTTAAATAAAGCACTCAATTATTATTTTAGAGATTAGAATTATCTCTACCTAAATTTTGGATATGATGTTGTTTCACAACTTATGTTAGAAAACTTATATAAGGAGTACTATAATGAAAAGGATAAAAATAAGAAAAAACAGTTGTAAAAACATCTATACATCCTTAAAAATCTATTTATGATATATATTATAATGTATTATCATTGTTGTTCTTTATCAGAAAAAGAAAATCTTTTTAAAAAGTTGGTCGTATATATATATATATATGTGTGTGTGTGTGTTTTTGTGTGTGTATGATACTCTAGCTACACACTTAATTATTATAATTGCGCGTCCTTAAAATTATTTTTAATCGCAAAATTCTTTTTACAATTTTTTTATGACAATTATCATAATAAAACATTTCAAATGTTATTTTACATGAAAGAAGAGAAGTAATACACGTACAATAATTTATACATTTTTTTTTGTTTATTTTTCTTCATTGTGATAAAATAATAATAACAATAATAGTTTTAATAATAATAAGAGAGAAAAACCGTAAAAATAATAGTATAAATTGTTGTATAGATCATATTTTAAAAAAAATAATTGTGAATTTGTTAGTAAATTAATATCAATAAATATGATGCTATTAGAAGGTAAATTATATTTAAATTCTACAAATTATACATATTTTAACGCAGATCGAAATATAAAAAAGAAAGTAAAATGGGAGAGGAAATGAAATGTTGCATTGGGGATTCATAGCCAATACTTTTTCTTTATATCTAGAAGGGTCCAGTTATATTCTTCTCTTTGTGCTTATGGGGATTTGAGCTTATCATAAAGTTATTTTTTTATTAAAGCAAACTATACTTTAAATATTTGAATTCATGTTCATGTATAATTTAAGTAAATAACACAGACTTTTAACAATTTTTATAATTTAGTTCAACTTTAGATCTAATGCATGACTATCTTTTTAAATAATTAGTAACTTTTTAATCAAATTTCCAAATTATTATTTTTAATTCAATCCTTAATCTTTAATACCTTTTATAGTTCAGTTCTTAGAGTATTGATTATTTTTCTAACAATTTCAAACTGTCATAAACTAACTTCGAGGATTCAATTATGAAATTGTAAAAATTTAAGAACTACATTATTGTTATTATTATTATTTTTATTTTGGAGACCTTATGAAAAGTTTTAAAAAGATGCGTAAATCAACTATATTAAAGCAAAATTTTATGTACATGTAAATAGAAAATGACACATATATAATTCACTGGAATTCAGTAAATTTTCGTTTAGAAATTACTCGTGTGTTACTTTTTCTGTCTCTTTTAAATATTTGTAAATATATACATCTCACTAATATTAATCAGGAGAATTTTAATTTAAAAAACACAATAGATATTAGGATTGGGTAATTAATGTTACATTCAAATTCTATAAACCTAATATTTTAAACTTTTGTATTATCATTTATATTAAAATTGTTACTGATTATGTTATTCTTACTGGATCTGTGATGAGATTTTGTCTGTCTCTTTTTCTCCCTTCGCATTCCAATGCATTCTTTACCATTTCCTGAAAAACGTTTTACTTTTCTACCTAATTTAGTTTTAAATCTTTAATTAACAAACATCTTTACAGATAACTCTTTAGCAATTCCTATAATTTTTACCAATTTTTTAAGTAACAAGAAGTTTGTAATTTATTGCATCACACTTTCTGAGTTATTAAAAAAAAATCATAAAATTTGTGAATTTTGCTTTTTATCAACATTGTTTTACTAATAATCTACAATTTTAAATAAATTTTAATCATCAAGAACTATAATAAATGAGATATTTGTGTGTATATATATACATATTAACGCTTCTTATTTACCAGTCATAAAATGCTTATTCACTAAACATTTTCACGTGAAATGCTAATCAGTTACTTCAAACACGCTTTCAAGAAACAAAATATAAAAGAAAAAATTGTTTATTGTAATAAATGTTTTAAAAAAAATTAATACTTTTTATTTTGCAATTAGAAATATCCAATGTGATATGTCATATATATATATATATAATATTTATTTAATTTAGAAATTAAAAAAAATTATAATAGATGATAACTTTTATTCCTAAGAAAATACATTAAATAGTCATCCAATTTGATGAAAAAAAAAATGTGAAGCATGAGCATTTTGGAAATGAAACATATTTTTATAATATTCTAGCAAATATAAACATATATATATTTTCAGGGTGGAAAGGAAAAAAGATGACACATGAATCAAAGACACTTATTTAATATGTTTAATTTAAGAGCTTGGACATTGTGATTCCTGTTTTCTAAAATAAAAGGAACAGAATATTCAATTATCTTTTGTATAAAAGTGTGATAGTTACTTTAACAAGTTAAAATTTGACATAGATTTGATGTAATTAAGAATGGATAAAGAATAAAGAAAAGAATGGTAAGAAAATGTGAGTGTGATTTGTATCCAGAAAAATGGTAGCACTGGAAAGAAGGCAATGGGGACAAGTTGAAGAATATAATTGCCGGCCACTTTGTGTACGCATTTCATTTCATTTTGATCGATGGCCACCAAAAGCATCTGCACAAAAAGTATGTTTCTTTTTTTTCATCCTGTTCAGGGATTCCATGTAAAAATAATTGCCTCATCTTAGATCTTTTCTGGATCGGATGCCCTAAATTATTATATCTGCACCTTCTCATAATTCATATTATTTAATTTACTCCTCTGGTTTTTGTTTTCTGCTGTGTGTAAACTGGGTGTTACTTGTTTGCTGCATACATATATATAAATACATACTTATTTTTCAATGATCTAGGTTAAAGGAACACGAGTGTTTCACGAATGTAATGTGCGTGGCAAAAACATGAACCATAAACTAAAGGCAACCTTGTTTCCATGTCTTTGTTTGGCTATTATTGTTGCATACTCATTCTGTTTGACCATTTCATGTCCTTCCAGGTTTTGTTATTCTGATCTGCATATAAACATGTGTACTGTCAAAGTAACAAAGTTTTTTTCTTCAGTTTTTATGTCTGAGATGTTGGATACTGCATTAAAATCCCAATTAGAATTCCGAAAAACAAGTTATCAGATGTTACTCAATTACTAAAAACATAATCCTAATGATTATAAACAGGCCGGTTAAATAGTTTCAGAGTTTTGTCGTGTACATTGATGACAGCAAGATTATGTTTTTGTAAGAGATACATAGAGTATCAGTTTTTTCCACAAATTCTGTTTGTGTTAGTTAGAAGTGGATCCAAATTGTTACGCAGTGTTTTTGAAGTTTGAAGAGAAAACACAATGAATTATGGATTGAGGGTTGAGGGTGATATTAATTACAAGTGGGGCTAGCCCTTTGAAGAGTTCCATTTGTAGTAAAAGAAAAGCGAAGAACAAGTTTCTTAGTTGCTGTGAAACAGACAGCACGGAGTTCTTATAATTTGTTGCTTGTGGGAGAAAAAAGTAGGAGCTTGGCAAGCTTATGATGGAAGAAAGAGGTAGTTAAAACAAGATTCCTAATTAATTGCTGCACATGCAACATTTAATACTACTGGGCTCTTTGCTTTATTTGTTGAGCCATCAAAGGACTCTTGCTGTCAGAGTATTTTGTTTTTTTTCCTCATTCACAGAGATATCAAAACAAGTACATGAAAGAATGGCATGTAATTTTTTGTCCTCTATTGATCTCAGATTGGTTTTGGTAAGGGTCATTTTCAGTCAAATGCTAGTTTCCTCCTCTTTTTCTTGCTTTTCCCCCTCTCGAGAGGGTGGGGAATTTTCCTCATACAAGGAAAGAAATCAAGATGCATTGTCCCTTCAGATACAACGAGAATCTAAATAAAGAAAAGTTGCATAGGCCTCACCTAAAGTTATCTTCAAATCTCTTTTGCCACCATGCTATGGTAAATAAATAACCACACACACTATCACAAAAACTACAATTTTCTTGCATAAACTGTTTGCTATGTATGTGTATTATCAGAAAAACTAAACTGATATTATATGATATGATATTCAACTCATAACTCTAACTGTGATTAAAATGAAGACAGAAGATGCTTGAATTTGAATTTTGATGAGTCAATCAATAATTGAAAGTGAAGGGCCACATTAGTATTGATGAGTATGGCCAGTGCAAATAATGGGAAAAAAAGAAAGAAAAAGAGAACAGAGGTTATATTCTTCATAAAGCAAGGAAACAAGACTAGAAATGCCCTACAGAAAAAGGGATATCCAAGAAAATAGGCCTCCTACAAGGACCCACTGCCCCCACTTCGTCTTCCTTCTATTCATGGCAATCCCCCATGAAAGGAAGCTTGCACATTTACTCCAAATTGAAGAAAGCGTCACACACTTTTTCTTTCCCTCACTTGAGAATCCCATCAAATGACATTCAAATTTTTTTTACAACTTTTGGTAGCATCCTGATTTCTTGCCTTTGTTAGCGCATATTCTCACGTGGAAACCCTATAACTATAACAAACAACAGCCTCGTCTTGTGCACGTACACCATGCAATGTACACAAGTCAAACTAATACTCTCTGAATTCACCTTTGAACCGTTCCATTGTTTGGTCTCTTTGCCACTCAAAATGTTTCATTAACGTTGTTTGTGTCTGTTTTACCATTCTTTTTTAGCAGTTAAATTATGCAGAGATGCTTCAATTGTGACGGTAATAACTGTGGTCCTTGCATGATTGACTGGAACTGGACCATACTGCATGTTGCATCATTACATATTATGAATTGGACCACGTGATTTAACTAGCTATTATATTATTCTTGTTGCTTAAGTGGAGATAAGCTTTGTCAAATAAAGCTTACTTACACTTCTCTAATCTTGAATTGATGCTTTTTGCATCCTTCCCATCGTATTGACAGTTACTGCTCTGCTGTTTTGGGTCGACCATGGAGTTTACTGGTGCAGAAAAAAACAAACATGATTTTTATTTTGGTCCACAACTAATAAAAGAACTATTTATGATAGATTCAGTTGAAGATATTAAATAACAAAGTGAAATGATTAAGTGGTTTATTGAAAATTTATTACATAGTTTAAGACTACACCTTCAAAATGGTCCCACCTCTCAAATGAATCTTTATGTGACATTTACATTTTCAAATTTATAAAAAAACAGTAGTACTTTATTGAATTTCATGTGTAGATTAGTACAGATTATAATAACTTTAACTTTTGATTAATCTTTATGTGACATTTAATTTTTTTTTTATTTGTAAAAAGTTTAATGATACCTAATTGGATATCATATAAAATTGATTAGATGTCACTGTATCAGACTACCAATGAATGACACTGTCAAATGTTAATTTGTAGTAATGCAGAATAGGACACACTGACCAGCAGCACAGTATTATTGCAAGACTGCTACTCAAGATAGCAAATGTGTTTAAATTGGCTTATTTTGAAAAAACAAAAATATTAAGTTTAGATTTAATTAGTTAATAGTTTTTTTTTTCCCATTGAAGCCCAGCAACGAAAACATGTAGTATGTTAAGATGGGTATTGATCCCAATTGAAGCCCAGCAACCAAGCCTGCAACTGACAATATTACAGGCTGTAACATATTATTGTTCTTATTTATTATTTGGGGCAAAAACATTCAAATTCATGAAGGAGGGAAGTTGTTAATTCCATAGTATATAGATAAAGGAGCACTGGTCTAAGACTTCACTAAATTGTGGGAAGCTAAAATACTGCATTGATAGTTTCAAAAAGGTGAATAATACTGTCTTCATATTAAGCTACAGAGTTATATAATTCACACAGAGAAGCCACTTATGCTTATATTAGTATGTAAACACCATACAGATTAAAATAGTGTACTAGTTTGTTGCTATTTCATTCTTCACACAAAAAACAAAACCACCTATGTTATCTACACGGTCAATTAGCCCTTTATCCTAACTTGCACGCATGTTCATGTTCATCTCGATCAGTCAAAGTGGCAATGGACAACAAGCTGTTGCCACTGTTACAGAAACTCATATCCGAATTTGTCGTTTTTGATAACTTGCTCTCAGAGGTGTTGCACAAGAATCCTTCCATACGTTAACTGAAGGGTCAGAATTAGAACTGCTTCTAAAATCTCCATTCATCAAACCTGTGGTTGTGCTGTGAGACACACACTCCTCCATCGCTAGACTCTTTGAATTCTGGGAAGAACTCCTGCTAGTTTTCAGTTTAGCCTTGGTTGATTCAGTCAAATTCATGTAGCTTGGTTGATGAACCTCTCTTTCCTCTGCTGCTTCCATTAGAACAGTATTGGTGGACGGAAAAGATGGAGATCCAGCTGTATAAGAAGTTGACACAGGACTATCATCACACATGTATTCAGAGCTTATTGCCGAAGATGAAGGAGTGGATTGGCTAGTTATTAGAGGTTTAACTGCTGAAATCCTGGATGTCACACCATTCTTTCTTATTTGAAAAGCAGGAACAATGTCTTCACTCTTCCTGTAATTTGGACTCTCCCAAGGCTTGGCCTCCATCCAGCGTTCTAACAAGCTACATCCTAAGCTCTTGTTGCTTAGGTTGTGCTGCTTCAGAGGAGTCAATAACTTATTGGCATTTGGACTGGCAACCAGTCTTGACTGCTACATGCAAGCAAAATTAAATTTGAACCACATGAATTTCTTGAGTTGTTAGCTACTAAAATCTTACCAAAGCAACAAGCTTATTTCAAAGCAAATCTTCCCAACTTCATTACCTGTGTGGACAGAGAGTATGCCATCGCTCTATCCCTCTTGATAGCTCCTTCTTGTCTCATTCTTAGCTTTGCTTTAACTTCATCCATGGTTCCAGGAATGTCACACCATCCATGCTGATAACAATAACAGAAACAACGCTACATGTTAGCATCTCCTAATATATTAACTCAAAATCATGATTAGAGAATGTTACATAATTATGAAGCAAATCATTAACCTCAATTTGCTTAAAAGGATCAGCTAGGTTGCGATACTCATCAAGTAATTTCTGCACGGCTTTCCCTTCAGGAGAATTCCTCACATTCCTTGCCCTCACATGTGCCTGAACTCTAACAAGAGCCTGCATACACCTCAGAGTGACGGCTGCTTGCTTTCTGACTAACCTGCCTCGAAAAATAGCTTGCAGCCTTACCACTGCCTTCAGGGCCCTCAAAGCTCGTTTAGCCTGCAAAACGTGTCAACAGAGTAAAGGTCGACATGAAAAATAAAATAAAACAAAGGTAAGAAGAGAATGACTCAAGCACAATAGACACATTCATAATTTCCAACTCATTAGAGACACTAAAAAAGCTGACCAGGAATGTTAAAATTCCTTTTCACTTGGGTTGAGCTTAGAATCGCTCTGAACTTATTTGAAATCATAAAAACACATGCATTCCTTTTCTTATTTATTTCGATCTATTGGTGGATCTTGCACGTGCAAGATCCGGAGGTTCCAATTCCCAAGTTCTAAATCTTAATTCTTCTTTATCCTAAATTGGAGATTCAAAATTCAGGGTCACATCTATCATAAACCAGGGTCTAATTCAAGATATGTTAGAAATCATGAACTCAGAACATAACTAACAAGCTTAGATTGTAGGTTAATGCATCCATGAGGGTGAAAGTTACCAAGAAGGCTCGAAACACAGCCTGAATGCGGATGGCAGCCCATTCCTGCTTGATGAGCTTGAAATCTTTGGGAACCATCACAGCCACTGCATAAGTAAAGGAAGAATCAGGTACAGCAGTTTCACCACCTTTCTTGACGGTGGACCCTTCTGAAGAAGCTCTCCATAGCTTCCATTTCTTCTTGCTCTTGTTTTCACCACCCTTCTCCTGATTATTACACATTACATTACATTACATTACCCATACTCAGTGAACAACAGCAAAAACACCAAACTGAAACACATACAAAAATAGTAGGTTACTCCACTTACTTGATCAGTTGTTGAAGTTGAGGTCTTTCGAAAAGGAATGAGTGACTTGAACCACTTTCCCGAAGCACCCATTGGAGAAAAGTAACCGTTTTTGCCGAAGGGTATGAGAAGTTTAGTTTCTGCTGCGGAGCACTGCGAAAGAGAGAATTTTGGGGTTTTAGCTGTGTGTAAGAGAGAGTGTTGTTGGGTTAATTAAGGCAAGGTTGAGAGAGAAGAAAGTTTTGAAATTTGAATGTGTGTTGGTGGAAGAAAAAGATCATGAAATCAAATCATAACGGTAACTAGAGCCTCCTACTTAAAAATCAAAACTCACCTTTTTCTTCATTTCCCACGCACGCTCCGATTTGACACTTGTCACTAGCTATCCGCGGATTCTTGACATAACCGCACACCTACCCAGCCCATTAGAATAAGGCCCAATATAACAAGGCCCACACTCTTTTTTCTTAACAGATTTCTTGAATAACTAGTTCTAGGAATGGTCCAATTAGTTCGGTTTTTTTAATGACATACGTGTATAATCAATTATTTTTCATTGTTGATTATCTTAAAATAATTTTTAATTACTTATAATAAGAAACTAAAACTATTTGTGTGAAAAAGAAGATAAAATATTCAACAATTTACAAGGTAAATTTCTTAAAAAAAATCATGAACTCAAGATCAATGTGTATAAAAAGATATGACACCAAATATTTATTATTCTCACTTCTTAATTTTCTAATTGGCACCAAATAATTTGAGAAACTATATCAAACAACACTTTCCCTTTTATAACTGTCAAGTCAAATATTGAAAGATATGACAGAAAAAAAACCCTCTCAAATCATAATAATAACACTCAAATAAAAAATAGTGTTACAATGAATCGATCTAAGAGTTAGCATTTATAAGTTGAAACACTTGTACTAGTTGAAAATATATTTTGGTTATTAAGAAAACTTAATTTTTGTATTTGTAAAATAAAGAGTGAAATGGAAGGATAAAATAGTAGATATAAAGTATGTGTAAAATTTTTAGATAAAAAAATTGACTTAACTTTAATATAAATTGAATTGTTTCATAAAATAATTATTCTAGTTTAAAAAGTAAAAGAAATATTATCTTATACACATCTATTAAAGTTATATATCAAATTATTATATGTGAGTTACAATTAATTTTATTAATATGGTTCAAAAAATTAAAAAAATCACAAAGTGACACGTGACCTTCACTGTTCATTGTCATTAATGATTTTAATGGTGTTAGCAAAAAAGAACCTAATTGAATAAAATTGACAAAAATTGAGACTTATTTGAACACAAAACTAAAATTAGGACTTATTTGACAAAACTTGATGAAAATTGAAAAAAAAAAAGTATTTTAACCTATTTTTTAATATTAAGAAAACAAGATTTAAGGCTAACTATAATTTTATTTTATCTTTAATGGGCATGGATTTTTCAGAAAACTCTTCATAACCAAGAAACTCGATATTGAATAACACGAAATCTCAGTACCTTATTAAAATAGATTTTAAAGCATTAGAATAACATCTTAAAAAAATGAATATTTTAAACCTGGTACTGTATGCTGACTTTGTAATCCTCATCATAATTGATTGTTTAAATTAAGTGAATATTTTATTTAAATGAACTGAATTTATTGTTTTCTTAATATTTAAAAAAAATCAAATACAATTTAAAAATTCGGAGAATATACAAAATTCAATGTAATTCAGGTAAAAATAAAGTTTTTTTCTTAAAAAAACAAATAAAACTACCTCAAATCATTAATAGATTTAAATATTTTTATTTAATATTTATTAAATTACTTTTATTTATATAATAATCAAAACTTTTGCACTTTTTAATTAAAATTTAACTTTTATCTCAACCGAACATTGTGATAGAGATTTATCTTATTTTACTTTGTTTTCATAAAAATATAAAATTTAATTAAAAATACTTAAATTTATTATATTTAAAAATTAATTAATTAATAAATTAATTATGTTATTTTAATTCTATTTTTATATAACGTATTAAACAAAAGTTAAAAAATAAATAAAATTAAAAAAATATATCAAAATAATAAGGTATTAAAAATAAAATAAAAAAACTAAAAAAAAATAGAAGCAAAATTAAATTATATATATATATATATATATATATATATATTCTTTTTAATTTTTTTTATATTTTCTATATAACCTTTTAAAATAAAATAAAAAATAAAAAACTAATAAAAGAACAAAGTATTAAAAAATTAACTAAAAAATT
>Ga0209589_1006048_pt1 | contig 20233 bp, 14 predicted proteins | sample CowpeawhiteBW_FD_187525 | JGI IMG/M metagenome (GOLD analysis project Ga0209589, IMG submission 187525) | Root nodule microbial communities of legume samples collected from California USA - Cow pea white BW (SPAdes) (version 2) | ecosystem: Host-associated > Plants > Roots > Nodule | place: USA... | reverse complement strand
TTTTATTTACAACACACAGTACAAATAGTAATTGATGTGATTTGTACATAAATAAAACATTATGATACTTGAATTTCTATTTGAATTTTCTATTTGCTTTAGTTGAATATCTTCTTTTATTCGATTGTGTCAAATCTCACAGTCTTATCTTGGGTGCTCCACCCAAGTGGCGACAATGGTCTTATCTTGAGTTTTCCGCTCAAGTGGTGACCCTCCCTTCACTTATCTTGGCGTTATCCCCAAGTGGCATGACCTCCTCCATTCTCCCCGCCCTCCGATCGATCCACGTTTCGACCTCACCCATGTTCCATCCCTCTTGTGTTTTGGTGTTCTTTGTGTTCCCCTCTTTTGATATGTGTTTGTAAGTGTTTGTGGTTGTGTATCTCGTTTTTTCCCTTTGATTCTGTGTTTATGGTGCCCTTCGTCCATCCCATCTATGTTTGTGTATCCTTTAACGAACCCTAGTAATTGTTTCTCTCCAATTTCGAACTTCGTCTTTATCACACACCGGTTGTTGTTGCTTTCGGCTATTTTGTTACACTCTCTCTCTCTGAAATAAATATGTGGTTTATTTTCACACTCACAATTGTTTCTCTCACACTCAATTAAATCCAAGATCACTCCTTATGAAGGAGTTCTGAGACCAACTGTTAACTGTTGAACACATAACAGATTACTCTAAAGGTATGTGCAAAAGAATCGTTTATTTAATTCAAAAACATATGTTGGCTTTAAAATCATATACAACAGTAATTGACAGTAACCATACCCACGATTTACATGCTAAACGCGTGGGTAGTTAGATGACCTAGACTTCCTGTATATGCCTAAGAAATTGGACTGAAATTAACCAACTTATTTGACTGCATCAAAACAAACTGAAACAGAAAATAACAACACAAAATTAAATATCTGCTAATAGCTAACATTGCCATAATTTTCAAAATCACAATTTTACATTTTGTAAAATTAATTTCTGGATTACTTATTCCAAAAAGAAATCATAACTTTTAGAATATAATTTTGAAAACAAGATTTTCGTAACAAAATTTTCATAATACAATTCTAATTTTTGAAACAAAATTTTCAAAATACATGAAACATATTGCGGAACAAATTTTTCGAAACACAAGAAATGTATTCAAAAAGCTTTTCATTTCAGAACAAATTTTCCAAAATAAACATTCCAAAACAAAATTTCCAAAATGCATGTAATACGTTTGAAAATAAGCTTTCAAAAATGCAGCATGGCTATTAACACTATCAAGTCGAAAACTGTCTTCGGGATCAATCTGTTAACTAAAACAAAAAATTCCGGAAACGGCGTAAACTTCATCGAAATTCTTTTACTTTTCAATTTTAAAAGTGTATAATAAAATAAATATAATATCGTTTAATAAAAATTACAAAATAGGTATAAATGACTTTGTTAAACATCAATTTACTCATTAATATTAATTTGTATTTGTTATGCATTATTTTGATATTCTTGCATTATATTAGTTTATCATTTTTTTCTAGATGAAGTTTTTACTTTTTTATATAGTCATAATTTATTAAAATTTAAATTTAAATATTATTTGTTTGATTTTATCTTCTATATATACTTGGGATGTTAGCATCTCGTAAAATGATATTTTATTATAGATTTTAGTGTTATAAAATTATGATAATATATTTAGTAAACATTATTTATAAACTTTTTTATTAATACCGGTTTAACCACGGTCGAACTATGAACTTATGTTTTTACCACCGATTTGGTCTTAAAAACATTGATAACTCTGATTCATCATCATACAAACATTCTAAACCGATATCATAAAATATACTTTTAAGGAAACAAAAAAGAGAGAGAAAGAGAAAGAGTGGAAATAATATACAGGGAAAATCCAACAGAGATTGGCATATTCATAATTTCATTACAATGTGTAGTTAGCTGATATGGATGATTCAATTATAACAAAGATTCAAAGAACATCTACCACGACCAGGAACAATGCTGCTGCTTTTTTCATGGTGGAAAATTACTCCTAAACTACTCAATAACTACGGGACTAGTAATGATCTTGTAGGAAGCAAAATAATGAACTTTGTAGATCAAAATTGGTTCTCAAACCAACAAAGATAAGATCAATCATCAAGAATTTGGTGTGTAGCAAACTAGATGCTGGAGCTTCCAAAAGTGGTGTTCAACAAAACATATCTTCACAACAGATAACACATCTTGTCTGCAAAAACTAGTTCACAACAAAATGATACTATGGGTCAACAGAGTCCATATTTTTGTGTACCAATACTGAACACAGACTAAATGAAGACACCTTGAGATAAACAGAGACGATGTTATTAACTATTTCTTTCAAACACTCCCTTTTATTGGTTTAAATTAACTAGGATCTACCAAAATCAAGAGTCACTGAATGAAACCGAGGACCCACCAAAATTGAAGGTTTTCAATCAATTTTCAACCAATAACAGAGAAAGTATTTCAAAGAGAATGTAAGTTGGCTGAAATTTATTGGAAATCACAAATTTTGGTTGCTATCACTTCCTGTTTAATGACTGTTGTGCTGATTTTATAGTTTTCAATAAATTTCAACCAATAGTGAAGTATATTAAATAAATTGTGGTAGAAAGTGTGCTGCTAACACTCCTCTATACCAGTTTCTATCATGCATTTTTCTTGTTCTCTATCAATTCTTAATATTCCTACTTATATCTCTAAATAATTTTAGATGTTCATAATATTATTGTTCACATTGAACATTAAACAGACAGAAACAGATATTACAAAAACTGGTAATCAGCCACACACTATGTAAGAATCAGTAGCAAATCATCATAAACTGCTAATCAACCCCACTCACACATGGACCAAACAAACAATTGGCAATAAATTCATATTTAATAATAAGTTGAAGGAATAAATTACACATACATCAAGTAGGTAGGGGTGACATCTGGATTGGATCATCAAATTCTCTAATTGATGAATCTGAATTTTGAATGGAATCTTTTCTATTGAGCTCCAATGAAGTTGCTTCGTGTATCCCTACATAATTCCATTACATTGAGCATTTAAGATTAACTACTAAAAGAGAAAAACAGATACAAGAAAGCCTTAAAAAATTTTATATGCTGATAAAATCAGATTATTACTAGTAAGAGAAGGCAATGAAAAAACCAAAATATATAGGTTTCATTTAAATTCCAGGGGATGAAACAAATGTATAAAGACTCTGAGCAGCTGAGTTTTATATAAACAAGTTAGGGTCAGTTTGATTTCCTTCTCACCTTTTGGTTTCAAAGAAAGTTTTCTAAATAATTTAATGCTACTTGGCAATCAATTTCTAGTCCAAAATTTATCAAGTTTTGAAAATTGCATCAAAGAGTTGGGAGGTGTTTTCTCTTTGCAGTCCTAGCTCAAGAACCGGTCATCAGGAGTGGTGTTGCAAGTGGTGAGTAATAAGCTGTGTGTGGGTGTCTATTTACTTTTTCTTTTCAAACTCAAAACAGCTTTTGAAACAGAAATCAAACACAGCTTTAAACTTTGCTTTTATATAACCTACCTCTTTTCTTTCCGAATGAACTTCGTAAGAAAAGCAAATTCAGAGCACTAACATTTATTAATTTTGTCATGTTTGTTTATTTTAGAAAAACATTTCATCAGACAGAAGAGATAGAATAAGTAAAATAAGGGAATGGGAAATATTTCCTCTAAAACTAAGAAAAAAACAAAAACAGAAGAAAATGTAAAGATAAAAACTAGGAATGCAGCAGGGCTGCTGGATCTATCTGCAAGTTAGATCGTTGAAACAGTCATGGACAGAACATCAAAGAGTGGCTAAAAAATCATCTTGGTCATGAGTAAGCTATAAGCACTATACATCATCTCTTTGTATTTTCCTTTTATAAATAAATACCCCTATGTGCAACCCTAATATATAAAAAATAAATAAAAAATAAAAAATGAAAACTTGGAAAGGTTTGACAAAGAATTTTCAGCTACAAGTTCAGTTCAGCAAACAATCCATGAAAAGCAAAATTTAAAGAGAACATTAATATTCAAAATGAACTGCTTTTACATACCAAAACCTAATATTAAGCAGCAAATTGTGAATCCTGCAAGAGAAAAATCCATTTTGTACAAATTCTCCATTATGATGATGCATGCACTAGCTGCTGCTAAATGCCTTGGTGAGGAGAAAACCATGTGCAATCTACAAAAGAGATTATGAGCTAATTCACAACATCAAAATCCAAATATAATTCAGAGCATACCAGATCAATTTTGAATTTAAACTCAAGTTTTTCATAGTCATTTAATGAAGTCCGATAGATGTCAACTAATTTCTACACATGGATTATAATTTCACAAAACTAAAAATTTAATAATACTTTCCCATGCAATTGGGCGAATATTACCGCTGGAATGACATTACTTAATAGCTATTTTATAGAACCTTCTCTGATAATCTAAAGAGCATATGAAACGCAATTTCAAAATTCATAAACATCCTAGTACACAGTTAGCCTTTACTTATGGCAAGATTACCATCATTCATGACATACCTCTCCTCTGCAATACTGTCAGCATAGAATATCACAATGTTTCCAAACAAAACAGTGCTGAAGAAGGCCCAAGCAGAGAACGGTAACTTTTTATTGTTATCAGATTCGGATGATGAGCCCTGAAGGACCCAAAAGAGAAGTGAGAAACAATTGCCAAATGTCAAACAAGCCAAAACCACAAACAATACAAGAATTCCATAGAAGACATAACCATATCTAATATAGACCTTAAAGTGAAAATTACACAGAACTCACTATGATCATGTCCCACATGGCAATGGGAAACATAAAACATGTTGCAGAAGCAATAGTTAAGGCATGGAGCCGCCTTTTAAGTTGATTCTGAAAGGAAAAAATATGTTCTTGGTTATGGAAACACTCAAAGCACCATGCACCAAACACAAAGTATGTACCACCTTGATAGAAACACGCCGAGCAATGACTCTCCTCAGTGCAGATAGAATACCAGCAATTATAGGTATTAACATTAACTTCAGGCCCAAAACTGGTTCTGTCTGAGACTCAGAACTATCTCGATCCTCCCAAGGTAAATTCTTGTTAAGTTTACAACACTTATGGAGAAGATGAAAAGTATGAAAAACTTGACAGAGAAGACAAAGAATACATGGAATAAAAGATATTTTAGAAGAAAACTTTGAGAATTTAAGATAAAAATAACACTCTGAGTGAGGATATAGAATGGAGAATACGTTGCAGTAGCCCATCCTTCTGATAACAGGAACAAAGATGCCAGCATGGCAACTAGGCCACCTATCTGGTTCAAAATAAGAAAGTATACACTGGATTAGAGAGGATCCTAATATCTTAAATTCGTTTTTCAAACACATTAATCGCAACCAACAACACAGATCACATTGTTTCATATATAATAGTACAACCTGGGCTTAGATCATAGTAATCAGTAGTGATCCATAAGCAGTTGAGTATAGCACCCTAGGTTTATGAGGGATTCACAATATGGAACGGTAATAGCAGAAATTCATATCTATAGAGGCAATACCACGATAGGCTTCAAAAACCCTTTTTCACTCATGTGATCTTGTTTAGGGATTTTTTGTGGGTAAAATTGTGATTTATTCATCAATGTTTAATGCACTTTTTAGCAAGAAACAAAATAGGATTTAATACCCTTCATCCTAAACCAATCCTCAAAAAAGTTATATTTTGACCTTTGTTCCCTCACATTTGGACTACTTTCTTACCAAGTTCGTTTCTGTCTTCACTTAAACCTCCCCATTCACATTCTACTTATTTTTATCTAATTTATGTCCTTTTTTCTATCAAATTCACCATCATCAATCATTTTATTACATTCGTATTGTCCTAGAATAAAATATGACATTTTATTTATCATGAATTTCTTTAATTTTCGGTTTTCATTTTGCTTTGCGTACTAGCAGTAAAAACCATGTAGTTTGCATTATAATAACTTCTCACTTGCCACCATAGCATTTACAGAGTTGGCCACTGCGCAATGCTGAGATTGATAAATATGGCTTAAATATTTTAATATTACTTTATCAGAGAATTAGATGAAACAATTTCATATAGATTTTTACCCAAAAAAAAAATGCTGTTTTCTACTAGAGAGAAGAAGGAAATGACAACAGGGGAGGTGATCCTCCAAAACAGATATATTAGAGTTCTATTAAAGAAAAGTAGTTCTCAACTGCATGTGCTTGGTAGTTTGTTATTCTTATTAATAGTATAGTTACTATTAACATCTGTCCATTCCAATATGCCAGGTGTCAGTAGCAGTTTGTAAAATACCTATTCACTTTATAAATTCCTTATTTTACCTCTCATTCAGAAAAAAAATAAATAAAAAGATTCAATTTGTTTCTCTCTTTTCTCACTTTCTCTCTAAATAGTTTCTCAAGGTTTTCTAAAATCATATCAGATCCTATCCTAGATCCACTGAAAATACGGCACTAAAAGAGATTTTGTTGTCAGCAAAGTTTGTCAGGCAAATCCTCCTTGAGTCTCCGTGGGTAGCAGTAAAAAGAATTCCAAGATACTTACAAGGATCAATGCATCATGAGCTTCATCTAAAACCAACTACTTCAAACACACCTTTTTCTGTTTAGGGTCTTTGTGACGTTGACTGGTATCAAATCCAGATGATCATAGATCAACCTCAGGTGTATATACTTAGGTCCAAGTTTAATCTCTTGGTGGTCAAGAAAACAGCAGGTAGTTGCCAGGTCAAGTACTGAAGCAGAATATAGAAGTCTAGCTCAAGCCACAGCTAATATTTTGTAGATTCAGACTTCCTGAAATTTTGTGGATTCAGACTTTGTTAACTGAGCTGGCTGTTCCTTTTACTTCTACTGTGTTTTACCATATAATCAGAGTGCAGTTGTGCTTGCTCACAATCCTATTCTTAACATAATAATCATTTATATGGAAATTGATATCTTTTTTGTTCAAGAAAAAGTTTTAGCCAAGCAACTTCTAGTTCAACATATTCCAGTTCTTGATCAATGGGAAGATGCTTTGACCATATTTCTATCTCCTACATGTTTTCTATTTCTCATTCAGAAAATAAAAAATTCAGTTTCTTTCTCTCTTGCTTTCTCTAATAGTTTCTAAAGGTTCTTATTGCACCTAGATTCATGATGATTGTGAGTGTAAAATGTGTAAATATCTTTAATTTTCAATTATCATTTTTTTCTTTTTGAGTACTTGCATTAAAAGTTTTGTAGTTTGGATTACAATAAGATCTCACCTCCCATTATATCATTTACAATGTTTTTCGTATGGAGTATTACAACACTCAACTCCTATTTATAGGAATCGGTACCTCGGGTAAAGACCTATACAAAACTAACCCACCAAAATGTTATAACAGATTCATCAATACAGATAAAGTAGAGAGGAGAAATATTGCAAAAACATTCTTGTAGAATAGGTATTTAAATAGATTAGAGAACATGGCTTCACGGTTGTATGGTATAACTAACAACGTGAGTATCTGAAAAGGGTTACCTTTTTCCACATATGAGCTCTCCTACCATATAACACTGCAGAAAGTACTCCAAGAACCGCACCAGAATACTCAGCCAATATTGCTCTAAATTAATAAGAATAAGAATAAGAATAAGAATAATTAAATTGAGTTAGTACAACCATAAAAATATGTTCTCATCAAAATTAAAGCACCAACAACACCTCAATACTAACATGATCAAGAAATGGCTATAAAATGGTACGATGACATCAATGATTCAATTGGACTTGGATGATGACAAATTGGAAATCAGTGATTACTGAGCATCAGCCATGACGTGACACAACTCAAAGCAATTAAGACTGGGCACTTGACATATTAAAGTTATCTACTGAAATTTTCTTTCAGAATATAAAACCAACCTAGCTGGTCCACATGATTTCAGTCCCTTTCCCCACAAGACCAGATAAAGGGCTGTTATACCACCATTTATTATAGAAGGAACAACCTGAAAAGACAAATGGTATTAGTAAGGAATGTGCTTTCATAATAAGCTTTATATGAAATTCAATGTTTTTTTCTTAGTATATTCTTTGCAGTGATTAGAAATTAAATTCACCTGTGTATTAGAAAGAGGCCTGCCTCTCCAAGGTTTCTGCAAAATCAAAAATAGGATGGACGCTGGGGCCAGGCAGGCAAACAGAAAAAGAACAACAGAAGCACCAGTCTGCTGAATGTAGCGGTACATGGAGTATATTGACCATATCCTCATGAAATTCGCAAGAATATGGATTATCTGCAAGGGTGTCTGTCTACAAATTGAAATGTACAATCAGCCCAATAAGAGCAAATGAAGTTAAAAGTTCCAACACACAACCTTCGTCTCTTAATAATCAAATTATGTAACCAAACGCTAACCAGTTTGGTATAGTAGAATGTCAATGAGAATGCCACAACACGTAATGAATAAAACAGTATACTTAGTTAACCACCATAGACGCCATCCTAAATCAACTCTCACAAAAGCTTAAGTTAATAAGTACTGTCACATGCATGCTTTTGTATTACATCTCCAATAATACCCTTCATGCACGATCTCTTAGCACTTAAAGCTTCGATAATACATACACCTACCTTTGGCTCGTATTACAATTCAACTTTTTAGTTAGACAAACAGGGACAAAACGATCATGCTCCAGACCAATTGATCCTAAAGCTTCTGATACATTATCATAACTATCTCAAAGGCTTAAAAAACTAGGTGAAGACAAAAGAGAGTTTTATATTGCTTCTTTAACACATGCTAATGGATTAAGCTTAAGATACTACTTTCTCTATACAGATCGCGCATATCATCCACTGAAAACAATCCTGCTCGAGCTCGGTAGAACCACTACAGGCGGCAGATTCTCCCTCCAAGTATGCAGTAAATATTTGGCAACTGACTATTTCTTGAAAATAATTACTTATTTCTCAAAAAAACTCTCTCAGAAAGAAAATAAGATGAACCGACTATTTCTTCAAAATAAGCTGAACCAAGTTAGAGATTAAAGTGCAACCATTGAGAGTATTGTCTTTGCTCTAGTACTAACTTCAATTTTTCCCTCTACACAAAGATACTCCACCGAAAAATAAGCAATGTTTGCGGTAACTATCCAAAAGAAGGCCAATTGGCTTCAACCCAGTTCGTAAAAAAGTTGACACATTAGGAAACAGTAAAATATTGCCACACTTCAATGCTCGTAGTCACACTCCCAATTGAACAGCAAACAAATATCCTCAGAAATTAAACCGTTCAAAGATATTCAAAAAGAAAAGAACAAAAGTAGAGCACACCCAGAAATGATTTTGGCTAAATTTTTAGAAAAGGAGGAAAATTTACCTGAAATTATGAGGTGGGTTGCCCCGATCCTCTGAGACGCGGTTCGGGGACATCATTGTGGAAAGTACTTGGAGAGAAAAAAATATATGGGTTGGGGAAAGTGAGGAGTGTTAGGATTCAAATCGAAGTGAGCGTAGCGTGGCTCAAATCACGAACACAAATCCATGGCTGGTTTCTTCGATCGGACACAACAAGAGGGTCATGCTTTCTCTTCTTCCTCAAGTTTCAGTTCTTCGTCCCTTGCGTCCGATCATATGGGCCCTGGGTAAAATATTTGGGCCCTCGTTCCAATTTGTTTATTTTAAAAACAAATGAATTATTTATTAATCACTGAAATTTAAAATAATTATTTTCTTCACCTTTTATTTATACTTATATATAAAAAAAATTCTATTTAGTGTCCATATTTATTATTCAAATTTATTCTTTAAATATTTTTTTCAAAACAATATAATTATTTTATCAATTTTACCATTTTTTTTTAAATTTAACCTTCTTTTCAATTTGATAGTTTTATTTAAAGTTAACAATTTTTTAATTAAAAATCATCTATAAAAAAATTATTTACAATAAAATTAAAATAATAACAATAATATACCATTCCAAATTGTTCTTACGAAATATATCCCGTAAAGTCTTTTAAATAGTTTCAAGAGTTCACAAACTCGACTTTAAAGGGACCGTGTCTTCTTGTCATGAACAAAAAAGGAGGGAGATGCTTGCAAAAGACACTTTAATGATTAAGTCAGTCCGAGGTATTAGGGAATCAATGTTAAAAAAAACGAAATCATGTACTTCGTAAAATTTGCCTTGTATACTAGGATCATGGGCCTTACATGGTTGGGCTTTGGTTTAGTTGACCTAATTACTTGCTAATCATGATGAGTTAATTAACATTACATTTATCTTCTTTGAGTGGTGATTATGCTAACTTGGTGTGTCATCTTGGTCCGAGCATATGTTGTTCTACAAGGCCGACAAGTACTCGGTTGGATTGTGTACGTTAGGGGGTACTTTGGTTGTATAGTCTCACCAGCCCCCCAAGCTGTGTACCATGGGGGGTGTCTTGCCCATGTAAAGTACAACAACCCCCCAGTCTTAACATATTTATATATTGAAGATTGTGAGATAGCGGCCATGTGCATCTGGATGTTGACTTCTCGGTTTATGGTACCTTGGCTTATGGTGTTCGACTTATGGTTCTTTTTGCAAAGAAAATTTGTATTTCTTTGGTTGTATGACCCTATATGTATAATATCCCCCTAGTCTTGAGGAGCAGAAGCGACGAAGAGGTTTAATGTGTCTAGGAAGGTGCATAGTCTCTGATTGACATGATATGAGTTGGTGGCTATCATAATATTACTAGAATCAAGCTGACCTTTGGAATTTCAAAGGTTGTGATAATTAGGCTTTCTGTTGGGAGCTGATCACTGTTGGTATAGGTTGGGGTGGGAAACTAAAGTGTTCCAGTTCACTTATAAATGGGGCTTCACTTTCCATCATTTGCACTAAGTTGCAGAATATTGTTGTTTCTACTTCTCTCTGCATAATTACTACGAGAAACACCAAGAGTTCGAGTACTATGAGGTATTTCGTATAGCAAATCCAATGTGAGTGTTGGTGAGGGGCCGAGTAGTGGTCGATCATTAGAAATGTCCTGGGTTCTTTATTTAGGGTTTTAGGGGTGACTATGGAAGTCACTAGGGAGCATAGGGAAGATTCTATTGAGGAGCACATTGAGAGTTCCCTTCCTAGAAGGGCTGGGTACGAATGGGTTCATGAAGAAGTTTGTCTTGCGACCTCTAAATTTCGGTGGTCGAGATTGTTGATTACCTGGCTCAATAGTATATACGTTTTTTACTAGCGAGTGAGATGTGATATAACATTCCTTATAAGAGTGAGTGTTCTAGATAGTGTTGTCATGGTCATGAGGGGGATGAAAAAGGAGTTCTTTTACATGTATCTAGCTTTCTTTGTACAATTACATGTTTGGCTACTGTTTGAGGAGTTCACCATGAGTGTCCTTCATCCTTTGAATGTTGCTCCTACCCAGCTTCATCTGAATAGCTGAGGTGGTTTATAAGAATTCCGACTTATTTGCCAAGCCCTATATTTGTCTCATACTCCAAAGAGTTTACTTTATGGGTACTCTTAGTCTTTTAAGAGATTTAAGGATAGGTTCTTCAAGGTTACTATGACCGAGGCCGGTAGGTCATACTTTTATGATGACGATGGTAAGTGTAACATCTCGATAGGATATTACGGGTTTAAATAATTAAATAAAAATAAGAAAATAAAATCACATTTATTATAAGTTCATTTCCCAAAAACACTGGAATTTAAAAACTCTAACTGTAAGATAATTCAAAAATTCATAATTGCATTATTACAATTCCACTAATGTTTAACATAATTAATATTACATCAAAAGTCTAAAAAATGTAAATTCTTTCAAAAGCCCCATGTAGCCCCTGCTCTCCGCCTCTAAGCATCTCTTGGCTCACCTGTCAAATCATATGCTCCTGAATAACAAGTTATTCCATCATCGCCACACACACACAGATAGGGTGAGCTATGCAAGATATATAAATACATAAAACATAGTCATCCATCCCAAAGAAGCTAACCTCACTAAAGTATTTCATTATTTTCAAATTACCCATCCTTGATCTCATAGTCCTTCATGAGTCATATGCATTAACTAGGTCTTGGGACTTCATTGTGCTTCCACGAAACAATCCCATTCGTGGTCCAACCCTATGAGCCTATCCTGCTCATAGTCCTGCCCTATAGACTCCTCGTCTGTAGTAAAACGTCCAAGCCTCCCTCGCTCGGACCATGGCACGCACGCAATCACCATACTATGGACTCCTCGCCCAATAGCAGCTGACGGGAACATAACAGTTCCTTGCCCATCGTGCGTTCGACGCATGTAATCACCATACTAAGGACTCCTCGCCACTTAGCAGCCAACGGGAACTACACAGTTCCATGCCCATCATGCGTCCAACCATCAAGCACATCCCAGACCCTTATTGGACTTAGTCCTTCAAGCCCAAACACCGCAACCACAAGCATATAGTTACTACACTTTAAGAAATATCAAGCCAACAATCCAAACAGTGCATATAAGCTTGGCTTCTAGCCATTCTCGCTTAAGCCATGTGCTTTCACCCAAGCGAGCACATTAATCTCGCCTAAGCTGAATCATCTCGCTTGAGCGAGCATGAAACAATGACTGCACCACGTTGTCTCGCTTAAGCGAGCCCCTCTCGCCCGAGCGAGATCCCATTTGCTCAAACACCTGAATCTCCTCGCCTGGACGAAAACTCAATGTAATCAGCACCAATGTCTCCTCGCGACCTCGCTTAGGCGAGCCATTCTCGCCTAAGCGAGAGTATTAGTCGCTCAACACTTCAAAACCCCTCGCCTGGACGAGAAGTCGCGCTCAACACGCGCAGGCTTCATCGCGACCTCGCTTAGGCGAGCCTCTCTCACTTGAGCGAGAGTCTCGGTCGCTCAACCCTGACACAAGTCGCCCAAGCGAGAAGCGCGATTCAAAACTAAAACAAGGCTCTGCAACTCTCGCTTAGACGAGATTGGGCGAGAGTTGCAGAGTTTCCTCTGTGTTAACGCATGCTATTCACCCAAAACAATGCCAAACCAAACTAAAATCATACCAAAATAGCATTCCACCATTACCAACAGATTAACATGACAAACAACCCTCATAATCATGGTTTCTATTCATACGGACTACCAACTTCGTGTCCAAATTCAACAATGACACATTCCATACCAAACCCTTCTCCTAATCATATAATACCAATCATGAATGTGTAAACAAACTTCAGCCAACACTCCCAATGACAGCACATGTGAGACAAATTGCATGACCACAAAAACCAATTGAAACAACAATGACCCAAAACCATAACACATATCCGTTAATTTAAACGCACAAGGGCAGCTCCCCTAACCTGGAATTCCTGATTAAAAGTTGAAGGAGGATAAAGTTCCTTGGTTCACCAATTGCCCTTGCTTCAGCCCCTTGCACACCCTAATTTCGTTCTCCTCCCAAACCAGTTCACAACACTGCCAAAACCCTTCCTTCCACCTAGAATTTAGCTTTTATAGGTGTCTTGATAATGGGTTTAAAACTAAAAACGAAATTGGGCTTAATTATGGTTTTAATTCCTATTCAATGTTAATTATATAGGGGGTTTTCAGCCCTTCTTGGCTGCCCCTTTCTGCTACGGTTTTCCTTTGCCCTTTCACATTCACTCCCACAACTTCATTTAGCCAAAAAATAAAGTCTATTTTACCTCTAACAAGGTTTGAACCCATGATCTTCCACTCATAAGGTCAAAGCACAACCACTATGCCAATTCATATTTAGTGATAACTATTATAATCCTATAATTATGATTTCACTCACTATTCACAAACCTATTATCAAAATAATAATAAATCAAATAACACACAAAAGGCATACATAGGACTCGAACCCAAGTCCTCTCACACAATCAAGTACTCTCAACCATTTGAGCTAGTACTCTTCCACATCACATCAAACAATTTAATGCCATAAAGGCTCTTCCTACCCGCATTTATTAATTAATTAATTATTTAATTAATTAATTTTTACGGGTCTTACAGTAAGTCGAAGTTTTCGTTCTACTAGGCGATAGAGCCTAACAGATACAAGGATATCACCAAGAGTTCGTTGTATGCAAAGAGTAGGCGGATAATGGAAGTGTTGGAACAACTTCCTAAGAAGATCCCGACCCGGAAGATAGTGCATTGTTATCTTTCACCTAAGTCGGCTAATGATATAAGCGGTGAGTTTACCTTTTCCCATACCTTGTGTGATTTGGCTAATCTAAAAAGTTTGCGTTTTTGTAGGCTACATGGCCCAATATGTTGTTAAGGTGGGCGCGGACGAAAACGTCTTCATCAAGTTGAGGAGGCATATGTTCGAGGCTGCCTAGAAAAAGGGTTAAGCTAAAGTTCCAAATTAGACTCGTCTAGTGGTTGAGACTCACAAGTTTGAGAGTGCCATGAAGAGGCCCGCTCGTTCTAAGCAAAGGGAGAAGAGGAAGGACAAGAAGAAAATCAGGTTTTTAGCCAAGGGTGCCACACCGAGTTCTTACCCTGGTACTTTAGAACTTGGTGGCCTTGATGGCCCTGGCCTTTGCTTGGGGAAGAGTATAGAGCTCAACCTTACTGAGCAAGAGGTGAAACTTGTTGATATAGTAGAACTAAATGGTGCCATGAAGGCTTTGTTGGAGTTCCAATCATGGTCAATGATTATGAGTCGGATGGTAGCTACTTTGCTACAGGGTGAGTTGGTTGGTGGGGAGCAAAAGAAAAAGTTCGTGGAGGAACTTGCCACTTTGAAAAAGAAGGTTGAGGCTAACAAGTCTAAGTGGGCAATCGAGAAGAACTTTGAGGAGGAAGTGAAGAAGGTCAAAGGTTGGAGGGTGCCTCTGAGAAGAAGTTAAAGAAGTTCGAGGAAGGTATGGAGAAAAAATAGATGATTCTGAAAGAGGTTGAGGCTGATATCTTCAACCTTCGTCAGTATGTTATATCTAAATATGTTAATGACCTCCAAAAGGCGTTGAGGCAAGTGAAGTTCCTTAATTAGGATGTGTCGACTATTGATTGCCACTTCAGCATCAATCTGGATGTATGTGACGATCGCATGCTAGACATGGAGGAGATAATGGCCGCAAAGATTGCCAAGCATGCGACCAAGAACGCTGAGGGTGATCATGCTGACGAGGGTACAACCAAGTTGAGCCATTCTCCCACTATTGGCCACACAGTTGATGAAGAGATGGAAAATGTTAAGGATGTTGCAGATATGTAATAATAGTAGTTTGTTTATTTTTGGTTTTGTAGTTTGTATATTGACCTAATATATTATCGTCTGTTTTGTATGGACCGGTTGAATCATAATGAAAATACTCTTTTGATGATGACTTGTGTTTTTCACTTTATTGCTTTCCTTGGCTTACTTGTTTAAACAACTTATTTGGGTAGTGAGTTAAGTTGTTACTTAGGGGTCAAGTCGTGGGTTTGACCAATGCCACTTAGATTAGTAGTTGGAAACTAAGTTAAAGGTTCAACCAATACTACTTAAATTAGTGGCTCAGAACTAAGTCAATGATTCGACCAGTACCACTTAAATTTAGGTTTAATTTCTCTTTTGATCTCTATTTTTTGTCCAAAAATTGATCCTAGAATTATGTTAATTACACCAACAAAGCAAATCATCCATATTAAGAGTTTCAATTTTAATAACAAAAGTCATTGATTTGTTTTAAGAAATTTAACAAAATTTATTGTAAAAGATCAAATTGTATCAAATTTTCAATAATTGGGACCAAATTGAAATTAAAAAAAACTGAAGGACCAATTTAACATTTTTAAACCAAAACATGAATCAAAAGAGTAATTAAACCAAATATTTATTAAGATAATTTTTATTTTCCTTCTCATTATCTTTTTTGTTCTTCACAAATTGTAATCATTTCTCACTCTCATATTGTAATCATTTCTCACTCTCATATGTTTTCTTTTTGTTTTTGAAGAGAAAGAAAAGTTAGAAACAAACTCATTATTTTTGTTCTCATTTCTCATTTATCATATCCCTTTCTTGTCCCTTGTATGAATAATGAAAACATTATTTTTTATCTCATGAGCTTTTATATATTAATTTTTTTATTAATATAGAAGAAAAACAAATAATATATTATTTATTTTTTCATAACTGAATTTTAATTGTGACTTGACTATAATATATTTTTCATTTAATAATTATGTGTCTCAATTATAAAAAAAAAATAGGTATAATTACTGATTTGGTACCCAATTTTTTGGTTAAGTTCAATTTGGTCTCCATACTTTTGGTTTGTTCAATTTAGTACCCTAATTATCTAAAAGATTCAATTTGGTCCTCTCCGTTAAGTTAAAGTTAATACCGTGTCCATACAGCACATGTGTCAAGCCATAAAATTTGTAATTTTTTTTTAAAAAATTTAAAAATTGCAATGTGTTAACTTACCATCATGCCACGTGGTAGCTTACAATCATGACACGTGGTTGTGGTAATAGTTGTTTTCAATTTAGTCCTCTATTAAATTTTTGGTTCAATTTAGTACCCCAATTTTTTAAAATGATCCAATTTCATCCTTTGCAATTTGAAACCAAATTAGTAACTAAGTTTAATTACAACTTATATATACATGTTAAAATAATTGTTTTGAATTTATACATCAAATCACTACACCTAAATATTCAAATTATTTTATTTTTTACAAGTGTAAAAAATTTCATGTGTAAAAAATTACAAAGGTAAGAAATGTAAAAAATAAAATAATTTAAGTATTTAGGTGAAATGATTTGATGTATATATTAGAAAAAGTTAGTGTAACGTGTATATATAAGTTGTAATTAAACTTATTTACTAATTTGGTCTCAAATTGGAGAGGATGAAATTTGATCATTTTAAAAAATTGGGGTACTAAATTGAACCAAAAATTTAAATAGATGACTAAATTGAAAACAATTATTACCACTGTCACGTGTCATGATTGTAAGCTACCACCTGGCACGATGGTAAACTAATATGTGGTAGTTTATAAATTTTTACAAAAAAAAAATAACAAATTTTTAATTTTTTTTATAAATTTTAAAAAAATTCCACGGCTTGACATGTGTCATGTACGGACACAATGTTAACTCTAACTTAACGGAGATGACCAAATTGAATCTTTCTAGATAATTGGGGTACTAAATTGAACAAACCAAAAATATGGGGACCAAATTGAACTTAACCAAAAAATTGGGGTACCAAATCAGTAATTATACCAAAAAAATAGTATGATAAATTATATTTTAATGTTATTTACAAAAAAAAATATTGATAAAGAATAAAAAGAATAAATTTATTTTTTAAAAGTGATAAAAAAGAAACCATTGATGAAAAGAAGATAGACTCTATTTCTTCACATATTTTGAAGCATTATACTAATTATCAATTCAGTTAGAGAAGTCATTTCTTAAAGCATTATACTAATGATCGAATCTAATGATCTCAAAATTATATTACTTTGGCTCCTCCAACATTTTTTTTCAAGATCCGCCACTGAGTACCACTTAGATTAGTGGCTGGGAGCTAAGTCAAGGGTTTGACCAGTACCACTTAGATTAGTAGCTGGGAACTAAATTGATGAACTAAGGACAAAGAACAATGGAATCTTATGGTAACCCTTTCCTTTATTAACGATGTGGGTGCCTCGTTAAAACCTTCATAACCAAAACCCTCATTAAGGATAAAAGACCAGGTAACGAAAGAGTACACCAAGGTTACAAGTGTTACATTGTATTAAACAAAACATTTAACTAAAATAAAACTTCAGATGGAACACATTCCAAGTATTAGGGATAAGTTCACTAGATAACATTTCTAACTTGTATGCGCCTTTGTTGATATCTTCAAGTACTTGGAAAGGCCCTTCCAATTTGAATTGCTTGCCATCCGCCAGACTAGATCCCCTTAATGAAACAATCTTGGATGCAACTTTGAGTTGTACTTTCTAGACGCTCTTTGTTTGGTTGTCGCTTCTTGTATGTGGACCTTTTCTCTTCTTTCTACTAGCAGATCCAAGCAGGTATTGAGGCAATTTTTATTAAGGTCTTTGTTGAAATGTTCTCGTTGTAGTGATGATTGCCCAATTTCCACTGCTTTCATGGAGTTCGTGCCGTATACTAGACTGAAGGGTGTTTCTTTTGTTGACGATTATGCAATCAGTGAATTCAATTATTTTATTATTCCGCTTGGATGCTAGAACAAAGAGCATGATAATATAATTATAGATGAGTATGAATTATCACAAAACATGAATTGGTTGATTGGTTGTGCCTTTGCTTAGTAATTGGGAGGATGTGGGCTCGAACTTCGGCTAATGCAAATTAGCCTTGACTTGTTCATGTTCTATTAAATTTTTGGTTTTGCTATGCTAGGGAGGACCTAGAAACCTTAGTAGGAATCCGAATAGGCATGGAATGACCAGTTACATTACATTGAACTCACAAGTTAATGGACTTAAATGATATTTTCGTTTTAGTGTGTAACGGGCCAATATTGGGGTAATAATGGTGAGAGGAAGGAAAGTTGTGGGGTTGTAAGGATGCCTTATGGTATGGCTGTTTGGAGGAGAGCATGGAGAGTATTAAAACGTGAGAAATGAGAGTGTAGAGAGTTTTCTATGTAACATCCTGACCGGATATTACTATTTAAATAATTAAAATAGGGATTTAAGTATAAAATCGCATTTATGATAATTCCTTTTCCCAAAACGCAGAAAAACTTAAAATTGTATTTCAATGCGCCAATTATAAAATCCATACAGCGTTAAATTATTACAAAGATTAATTGTTCATAATAATCATTACAAAATAGTTCATGAAGAAAACTAGAAAAAAACTCTCATAGCTGGTCCCCACTCCGACTCTAGGCATCCACACGCTCACCTGCATCAACATCTGCTCCCATGTAACAAGTTACATGATCATCGTCAAACACACACAAATAGGGTGAGCTTAAATACAAGAAGGACAATTACACATGACATAATTAAAGCATTTCATAACCATAACCCGTGTTAGCCCCAATCCTCAATCCTCCACTTCCAAACTTTATGTTGGACACATCTTGATTCTACACCCTTTGATGAGTACATTGATCGATCTTTACTGCACGAGTGTCTACTCGCCCCTCCAACTACAGGCCACCACCTGATAGTCCACACGCGGGAATAAACTTACCACAGCCTCACACTGCGACACCAAGTGAAGTTTCCCAAAACGAACAAAAGTTGTAGTTGTTCCCAGACTACCAAAACTCTATCAGATGCACTGAAGAAGGCAATCATCTGAAACCTCGTCGTACGAGCCACGCTCTTGCACACTCCACTAGACTTCCTAAACCACCAGGCTACAACCTAGAGTGGCCACGTGTTACCCCAATACAAGTTACATTCGTAACTGGGCCCCCAGCAAAGCATCGCCTCATGTCTTCCATCCAAAGCGGTGTAGAAATCCTCCTCGCGATCCAACTTTGCACCCAAAACTGCTTGGCGCACCTCTCGCGTCGCTAGGCAGAACTTAGATCCAAACCGCTTGGTAAACACCTCACGCCACTAGGCGCCATACGCTTTCTAAAGCCTCTACCAGATCTTATTCGCCTGGCAGAATCACATTTTCTGTCAGGTGCCATGCATTCCAAGCTTCTTTGGTTTTCCCTTATGACCTGGCAGCAGACCCCAAGCTGCCAGGCAGCACACCCCAAGTCGTTAGGCACCACAACAGTAGCGTCACTATTACTGGATTTTGGCACTTTGAAGCAAGTTCCAAAGAACTCCAACAATTATACATACAATCCATAACATGAAATATGCTTATCCAGTCATCATCACATGACTGGATCATACTCTAACACAATCCTGAACAACCAAACAATATACGAAAGCAGAAAGAATACATAACCATTGTCCCAAAATATCGCACGGATAATAAAACAATAATGATGATAATAATAAAAAAAACAACAACAATAACAATAACGATAATAATAATGATAATAAAATGACACAATAAAAATAAAAATAATAATAATGAAAATAATAATAAAATAAAATGAAACAATAATAGTAAAACAATAATACTAATAAGATAAAATAATAATAATAAAATAATAAAAGTAAAATAAAGAAATAATAATAAATAATAATGATAAT
>Ga0209589_1006041_pt1 | contig 20242 bp, 17 predicted proteins | sample CowpeawhiteBW_FD_187525 | JGI IMG/M metagenome (GOLD analysis project Ga0209589, IMG submission 187525) | Root nodule microbial communities of legume samples collected from California USA - Cow pea white BW (SPAdes) (version 2) | ecosystem: Host-associated > Plants > Roots > Nodule | place: USA... | reverse complement strand
AGAATCAAGTCTTCATTTACCGACTTGTGTATACCAACATCATGTTTCTTCTGACGTGGATCAATTAGTTGAATGTTGTCATAGTCCAATTCATGTGCCCAAAAAATAACAAAGGCATATTCCAACTTAATGCATGTCTGCACCAGTTTAAAAGTATAATTAATAACTAGCTTAAGAAACCAAGATGAACTTATGAATCTTAAAATAATACCTGAGGCAGCAATAGTTCGGATTTAAAGCAAGTGAAAAACCTCGAAGAAGACAAGGGTCGTTGGGGATTAGGAACCAGTCTCGGAGCATGATAGTCTATTTCCTTCATAGCCAAACTGAAAATACGAATCTGAAAGTAACGATGTCCACAGTATAGTATCCCCAACCAGTATAGATCATCCAATTTATAAAAATTTGAAATTTCCCGTGCTATACGAAAGCTTCGATTTTGCATGAAAGACTCTTCAAATTCAACCATAAGATAGTTTCCTACTGGATCACGAAAGTAGTTTGTCCCCATCTCCATATGTTGTCCCCAGTAGTCAAAGAAAGTTTCATCAAAACGAACGAACTCCTACCCAACAGTTTCGAAACGAAAAGAAGTCATTTTTTTTATTCATCTTTAGAAAGAACCAAAGTATTACATATAGCAAGCAAGGATTTTTTTAGAAAAAAATCAATGTATTTACGATGTAAAAGATGATAACTTGATGAAAGTTTGAATCTTTACCAGAAATCTAACAATAATCATGAACAAAAATTAAATCATAAGTTCAATACTTACCCATGTTGGAAATACCAAGTGGAGTGAACTCTGGAACCAATTCTTGAAGGAATACCATCTTGCAGGATTGTTTTGGTTTGCCTCAGAAGTCGACATTTGAGAAAATTTGGTTGGTGAAGTTCGAAAGTTTTTTGGACAACTTGAAAATTTGGTTGGTGCAGAAATGAATAGTAACAGACTATATATAACTCTGAAACAACTTGAAACTCATCGAATGGAAGGTTCTACGCCAACCATCATTACTTTTTAACTTAATTATAAAAATTATTTAAAGAAACAAAACCTTCATTAATAGATGTAGACATTTAGATGAATGAAGTACATGTAGAATGACTTTTAGGGGTTGAACTGCCCCATCCTATACAATCAATCATTTCGATAATAAAGGATTAAATGCAATAAACTAAACAAATAAAATTAATTTGGCGCGCAATTTATATTTTCGCTCATCTAAAAGTTTGCTAAGATATTTTGTTTCAAAGCTTCAAGTATATCAAACACTTAAACTTAGAAGAGTTATAGGAAAACCAAAATCCAGAAATCAACTACATTAAGTTTCAGGTACAATGTGTTGTTGTATTATTATTATTTTTATTTGTATATCATTGTTACATGCTTTGTGTTCTTCTAATGGACTGGGAGAAGTTTTTAATTCGTCAATGTTAAAACAAATATTGTGTTTGGCTTGAAATACGATATGCAATACAAATGTGTACAATGATTTTGTATGAACAACAATATTATTTGTCATAATTGTTTCAATAACAGTTTGATGATGGAGTCCAATGCATCTTGCGCAAATGCAAGACTGAAAAGAAAGATGATGCTCAAAGAAAAGAAAATGAAAAGGAATCATAGAGAACTACATGATGACGATCATCGAAGGAAAAGGAACTGTACACCACTGTCTGATATTACAATGATCGATTTCTTCAATCGGCAGATTGAACCAAATAACTATATTGAAGGAAATTATAATGAACAACCACGTCAAAGGAAAACTAATGCTATGAGCTTTAGATTTCATAATGAGACTTTTCATCGCCAAAATCTGCTTCAGAAGTTTCAAGTTGCAAAAGAGTTTTCATCAGAGTTTCGTCAAAGTTCAACAGATGAGTCATCATCCCATGCTATAGTACAAGATGTTGCACTACATCAGAGTACAAGTCCCCGGATTGAGGATATTGTTAGAGGTAATACTTTCTAAATTGGTAGTATATTATTTATAGACTGTTGAAATTTTGACTATATGTTTGACATATACGAATAACCTTTTTCAGATTCACCACCTCACCAGAACGAAGACATGGAACATGACTCTATAGCACAAGATTGGGAAATCGAACAGCCCATCAATCCCAGATAAGATTTTATATAGTACCTATAATTTTTATTATTCTTATATTGTACTTCATTTAGTAAGAGTATATTTGAATATACACAGTGTACGCAGACATTGGAGATCCAATATTCATATGCAGGGAATGCAAGGCCTACATGTGGTACAAGGAAAGGATTAAAAAGACCAGGAGATGTGTAAGTCCGACTTTCCATTTGTGTTGTGGTAATGGTAAAGTTCAACTACCAATTCTAAAAGAGCCACAAATTGTTTTGTAACGTCTGTTATTTGACAATGAATCCAAAGAAAGCAAGAATTATCAAAGTCATATTAGGACATACAATATGATGTTTGCCTTTACATCTCCTGGAGCTAAAGTTGACAGAACTTTTAATAATGGAAAAGGACCGCCCAATTTAAGAATCCAAGGTCAATCTTGTCATAGAATAGGGAGCCTTTTACCAGTACCCGGTGGGCTTCCAAAGTTTGCCCAACTATATATTTACGACACCGAAAATGAAGTTCAAAATAGAATGGAATCATTAAGGCACATGAAAAGTTTCTTCTATTGAACTTAAACGAAGCTGAACAAGTACTTATATTAGCTCTTACTCTTTGCAGGAATCAAGATAATATCGATTTGGAAATTGTCAGCAAATTAAAAAAGATGCTCGATGAGTTCAATGTTCATGCTAAATCATTTAGAATGGCAAGGGACAGATATAGGAACCAACCATTTGATGATTTGAAATTGAGACTTATTGCAGACAGGACAAAAGATGGAAGGATATACAATGTTCCCAATGTTTCAGAAGTTGCAGCCCTTATTGTTGGAGATGTTGATACTGCTTCAGGTAGAGACATCATAATGGAAAAGCAATCCGGCAAATTACAAAGAATAAATGAATTGCACACAAGCTACCTAGGGTTTCAATATCCTTTACTATTTCCATATGGGGAAGATGGATATAGACATGATGTCAATCATCGTGATAGACCAGGAATCAACCAGAAAAGAAATAGATTGACAATTAGGGAGTGGTTTTGTTTCAGGTTGCAAACAAGACACTCAGAAGCATTAACTTTGGTTACATCTAGACGACTTTTTCAACAATTCATTGTTGATGGATATACAATGATGGAATCCGAAAGATTGTCGTTCATTAAATATAATCAATCTAAGTTAAGGGTTGATAAATATAATAACATTTGTCAAGCCTCAGGTAGTTCACAAAGCCAAGGATCACAACAAGGAAAGAGGGTTGTTCTTCCTTCATCTTTTATTGGTAGCAGAAGATTTATGGACCAACTGTATTTTGATGGAATGACAATTTGTAGTTATATGGGATTTCCAGATCTCTTCATAACTTTCACATGCAATCCTAAATGGCCAGAAATTACTAGAGCATTGAAAAAGTTAAAGTTATCCTCAATCGATCGTCCTGATATAGTTTCAAGGGTCTTCAAGATTAAATTCGAACAACTTCTCATAGATCTAACCAAAAATCATTTATTGGGCCGAACTATTGCATGTAAGTTATCCATTCTATGAATAATGATATAATTCTATTATACTAACTGTTCTGTGATTATTTTGTAGTCATGTATACTATAGAATTTCAAAAGCGCGGCCTACCTCATGCACACTTGCTCATCTTTTTGCATCCAAGCAGTAAATACCCAACTCCTGATGATATTGACAAAATCATTTCTACTGAAATCCCGTGTCCAATTACATGTCCTGAACTACATCAATGTGTTCTAGATCACATGATACACGGTCCTTGTGGTACTATAAACAGATCCTTGTCTTGCATGAAAAATGGAAAATGCTCGCGCCTATATCCAAAAAACTTTCAGAACACCACCAGTGTATCAGAAGATGGATATCCACATTATCATAAAAGGAACGATTCATTAACTGTGACAAAGAATGGTGTTTTCCTTGATAACCGTTCTGTGGTTCCTTATAACCCTGAACTACTTTTTAAGTACCAAGCACATATAAATGTTGAATGGTATAATCGCAGTACTTCGATCAAGTACTTATTTAAGTATATCAACAAAGGTTACGACAGAATAACGACTGCCATAGTTCCACAACAGAACGAAGCAAATTTGAATACACAACCAGTAGATGAAATCAAACAATATATGGACTGTAGATACGTATCTCCATGCGAGGCATGTTGGAGAATATTTTCGTTCCCCATTCATGGACGAAATCCAGCAGTAGAAAGGTTATTTTTTCATCTACCGGGAGAACAGACAGTGTACTTTAAGGATGATGACGAAATGGATGATATTGTGGGAAAAGCAACAGTTTCAGAATCAATGTTTACAGGTTGGATGAAATGTAATAAGAAATATGCAGAAGCCAGAAAGCTAACATATGCTGAATTCGTTTCCAAATTTGTTTATGTAAAGAAAGATAGATGTTGGAAACCAAGGAAAACAGAAAATACTATTGGAAGGCTAATTTGGGTACCTCTAAGTACTGGTGAAGTGTTTTATCTTAGAAGAATGCTAACCCATGTAAAAGGTGCAACATCGTACATAGATATCAGAATAGTTAACAATGTAACATATTCTACATTTAGAGAAGCTTGCTTAGCTCTAGGAATTTTAACAGATGATACAGAATATGTCGAAGCTATAAGAGAAGCAAAAGATTAGGGTTCCGGACATTATCTTAGAAAACTATTCGTTACTATATTGTTGTCGAATAGCGTTAATCATCCAGAAGATCTATGGAACAAAACATGGGAGTGACTTGCAGATGGAATTTTGTATCGCGAGAGAAATATTTCCGGAATTGAAGGTTATATCTATTTTGTTTATTTGCACATGAATTGGGTTACGAGATTGTCTCTTCCAAAGTAACAAGATATTCTATAAATTATTTGTACGCAGATTTAACCATTGGAACAAAAATGCTCCAAAATCTGACTTTGATCGAGATAGAAAAATTGCTTGAAGATAATAGAAGCAGTTTAAAATTCTTCCCAACCATGCCATACCCAAATGATTTTGTTGTCCAAAATTGTGGAAATAGGCTTATTTATGCAGAACTGAATTATAACGTTGCTGAGCAACGAGAATTGTTCCAATCCAACTTAAGATCAATGACAGGTTCAGAAGCTATGTTCTTTCTTATTGTATTACTTTAAACGAAAATGACATTATTTAACAACTGTCATAACAATTCCTTTCAGGTGAACAAAAGCAAATTTTTGAAAAGATTAGTAAGGCCGCTCTAAATAAACAAGGAGGAGTATTCTTTCTATATGGATATGGTGGAACTGGAAAAACTTTCATGTGGAGAACACTGTCAGCAGCATTTCGTTCAGAAGGAAAAATTGTATTGACAGTTGCTTCAAGTGGAATAGCTTCTCTATTACTACCAGGAGGACGAACAACACATTCTAAATTTAAGATACCAGTACCAACATTAGATAATTCAGTTTGCAATATCGAACAAGGATTTGAAGCTTCGGAGTTGTTAAAGAAAGTTGAACTTATTATTTGGGACGAAGCTCCAATGGCACACAAATATTGTTTTGAAGCATTAGATAGAACTTTGAATGACATAATAAGTGGTATGACGAAAGAGAATGCTGTTTTTGGTGGAAAAGTGATAGTATTCGGAGGTGACTTTAGGCAAATCCTTCTTGTTATCCCTGGAGGTAGCAGGTCCGATATTGTAAATTCCACAATTAATTCATCTTATCTTTGGGATCACTGTGAAGTTCTAACATTGACAAAAAATGTGTCTGCTACAACGAGGTTTACAAAGTAGTACTGCATCCGAGATTCAGGAATTCTCGGATTGGATTGTTAAAATTGGTGATGGTAAGTTAGAAGAACCAAATGACGGTTTAGTAGAAGTCGAAATACCCAAAGAATTTCTGATTTCAGAGTTCAATGATCCGATAGAGGCAATTGTGAATACAACATATCCAGATTTAATTCACAAGTACACAGAAGAATCATTTTTGCAGAGCAGAGCAATATTAGCAAGTAGAATTGAGATTGTCAATCAAATCAATGAATACATGCTATCACTAATTCTAGGTATGCCAATGGAAGTCATGAATTTATAATGGTACATGTTGGTATGATCGGTATTAATAATAGTCTTATTTATATATCTAACAATTGTTCACAGGAGAAGAAAAAGAATATCTTAGCTCTGATTCAGTGGATGAATCAACTTCAAGTGATGCTTATAGCAATATCACCTCTGAGTTCCTAAATTCACTTAGTATGTCTGGACTTCCTAATCATAAGATCAAACTAAAGATTGGAGTACCTATAATGCTTTTGAGAAACTTGGACCAAGCTACAGGATTATGCAATGGAAGCAGATTGATCGTGACCAGACTTGCAAACCATGTCATAGGTGCTAAATTGATAACAGGAAACAAGGATGGACAAGAAATTTATATTCCTCGAATGTCAATGTCTCCGTCCTAGTCCCCATGGCCATTTAAGCTAATTAGAAAGCAATTTCCCATTATGCTCTCATATGCAATGACAATAAACAAATCTCAAGGACAGTCACTAGGTTTTGTCGGATTGTATTTGCTGACACCCGTATTTAGCCACGGTCAGCTCTACGTTGTAGTTTCTAGAGTTCAAAGTAAATCTGGATTAAAGATATTAATCCATGACAATGACAACAAAAGATGCAGCAAAACAACAAATGTTGTTTACAAAGAAGTCTTCCAAAATGTATAACTTAGCAATCTTTTGTTATTAACTACAAAATATTTTATCCAGTAGTGTTTAGCAATATGATATAGTATTAAACATTGTAGCAGAAACTTACTTTATTTGGACATACATCCAAGTAGGCCAATCATGCGTGAAACATCTACCCATGTTGGATGCCGGAAGTTAGAAATCACGATATCAATTCCCAGAAATGAAATATCAATCTCCACGTTGTTAGATACCAGATTAAGAATTCCTGAAAACAATAAGTAAATAAATATCACAGAAACAAATTTGGTATACACTTGATGTGCTAAATCCAATAACGATCGACAGAGTAGGTAATTATCTTATTCATGAATATTTAAAGACAAATTTACAAATTTTTCATTGTCCCCAAATTTATAGCCAAATCACAGTGATGGAGGAGTAATTCTTACCCAGATCGATCCATACTTTGTTCTCTGGTCCCATTTCTGCTTTGTTCATACAAGCTGAATGACATGAACGACTGTAGGAAGTAATGTCGAAACCACGAAGCTTTACCATTGCTTTGTACCATTACTCCACATATGCAAAGCTGTATTTAAGACAAAACCAACCCATCCACCAACTCATCCTTAATTTAACTAACAACTCCACAATAATTGATTTATGCACCTCCATTACATAACAACGTCACTGTAAAATATTTATATATTAATTCTGACTACATAACAGAATATCTTCAACCTAACGGCGTTCTCATACCAACAGCGAAACAAAGGAATGGATTTCATGTAATTTCAAATCCGGAGATGAGTGGTGAATATAAATCTATAGGTCCCAGTATAATTGTACAAGAGTCAATTACACGGTTCCAACTAACATATTTTAGACCAATTTATGGACGAATACCAATAAAAACCATTGCCAATATGTACAAAGCAGTGGTGAATAATTCTTTGTTAAATTTTCAACATCTGTTGTAATGATAATCATATGTTTGAAAATTTTTAATACATATAGTAGGCTTATACATTTTCTTATAATTATATATTTCTACAATACGTAATGAAAAATTACTTTCAAAATGTACAAACTATTACTATTAAAATAAATTATACAAAACTTGACTAATTGAAATTTTTTTAAGCAAGTTGATTATAGTTTTGTACGTCATTGTTGAAAACAAAATAACAATTAAATTTGGATCTCATTGTTGAAAACAAAATAACAATTAAATTTGGATCTCATTGTTGAAATTAATTTACACAAAACCAGCAGACCAAAAAACCAACATCAAATTAAATACAATAAAGAATTTGCATACCAGACATGAAGATTCAACATCATATTGAGTTAGCTTCTTTGTCAGGTTATGATTTCCATTATCAAGGCCATTACCAACCACCGTATGAGTATCATTACCAGTGGAAGTATTACATCATTGCTCAGCAGTTCAGATGAAACCCTCTCATACAATATTTGTGTTCCTTCAGCCAAGAAAATCTTATAAAGAAAAACATTGTTTCCTATATAACTAAAATGTACATAAAAATTGCTATTCAAACCATAATACTTAAAGAACTCCGCGAAACTAAACAAAACAAAACAGCCATCTATATTGATGTCCACAAAGAACTCAAACTTTTTGTATAGGGGATCATACAATTCCACCTTCGAGTCCAGTTTAAGATCATCTTGACAAAACATTCGAAATTCCTCTGGCAAAACTATAAATAGCTGTTCACAAACATGAAATAAAAAACCAATATTACCCACAATATACATATGTATACAACGAAATAATAATAAACAAGTATAAAAATTGTTACCTTTGATGTATCCACCATCAGTCGAAAACATTGGAAGAACCTAGGTGAGCACGAAGGTTTACATAGTTTTCGTGATCCTGCTGAATTCCCTACAATAGGATAATGAATTTCCTTCCAATGTACGTCAAATACTCTTAACCTAAAATATCGATCACCGCAATACAGGGTACATATATATATGCAGCATCATCTATACCATAAAAATCTAAAATCTGTCTTCCACAGACAAACTTCCTGTCGGCCAAAAGCCTTTCCTCAAATTCAATGTTCAAAACATTTCCCCTCGGATCTGAGAAAAAATTTGTTCCTATTACCAACGTATCAGCCCATTCCAAAAAGAACCCTTCGTCAAAATCTAAAAACTCCTGAAAAACAAATTACCCAGACTTTAACGTTGATTCAAAAACCCAAAAAGAAACAATCTTTATAACAGAAACGGCTACAGGAACGAATGCATGATCATATTAAAGTCGCCCAGAAATTTTACAGCGAAAAAGAAATTCAAATAACGAAACTATAAACACAAACCTGTAGGGCACTTTTGTTAAAGCTAAAGCGTTTTGCACTTTTGTCCTCCATGTAAGCAGATGAAAATGGAAGTCTGTAGGGCACCCGATTCTTCTAATTCAGGAACGTAAAAATGAAAAACCAAAGCACTCAATGTGTACACTACACGAAACTGAAAAGCCAAATCAAATCTGCAATGCACTCTTTGCAGAGATACGAAAAGACTGTTTGAATTTTTCGGAATATGCGTTGTCGCCAAAAACCCACATATTTTTTCAACAAAGTAATTATTAATATATCTCACATATTTTCCCTTTCAACTTTTTATTATTTTGGAAACACACGACCTTTTTTTAAGTAGGTTTTTCAAAAGAGTATTTTCTTATATTTAGATTCATCTATAATTGATTCAAACATAAATTAAAACTATATCGATGAATAGAATAACAATAATATAAATACAAAATACACACTACAGCAATAACAAAAAAAACAATAAAAGACCCGTGCGTCACGGGTCTCATACTAGTTGAAATTTAAGGCATAAGAACACCAGGGGCTAAAGTTACAACTTTTTTATATATCACATCTACTTATTTTTATTAAAAAAATATCTATGTGTGTATTATTTACAGATGTAATATATTTTTTTGTAATATTATAATTTATTTATAATAATATATATTTTTAATTTGACGTACATATTTTACATTTTTAACTATATGTTAAAATTAAAAAGTAAAAAGTTGTCTAAATGTATTAAAAGTAGATACACATCTCAATTGTTTAACGTATTATAAATCATTCAAGAGTATTGTGTAATTATTTATTATTTTTTATTTAATTATTGTTATTAATATAATTTTTTAAAATAAAAAGTATCAAATATCTTTTTCCACTAGTAAATTAAAATAGAAATATACTTTATATTAAAGAATTTACAAAATTTGAATATATGTTTATCTATTTTTTAAAAGGTAGTCGCACCTTTTTCTCCAACTTGTAGGTTTTAAATTTTGTTAATATTTTAGTAAACTACTCTTTATTTTAATTTAAATTATCAAATGATAACTTTGTTATGATATAATATGTTATTTTTTATTATTTTTTTAAAACTACATAATCGTAAGATATAGATAAAGTGGTATTATAAATTGTTTATGTGTAATTTATTAGTTATTTTAAAAAGTTAAGAAAAATATTTCTGAATTAGTTTAAATTTTAATTTAGTAAATTAATATTTTGTACATAAAAAGAGAAATTTTAGGGTGGTTCCCGTAAGTGGCAGTCCAAGTTCCATTATTTACAAAATTATAACATTTATCTACATTATAAATTGCAAGGAAAAATATTGTTAGTTTTTTGAAACTTGGAAATGTTGATCAAAAGAGTCTTTAAATAATTTTATAATATAATTTATGTAATATCTCATTATATATTGATAATGTAAAACACATAGTGAAGCGAGTACATAAAAATATATATATATATACAATCATCCTCTGATTAACGGTAGAAACAAAATGATTGCTATATATATTATTGTTCAAAATGTGTGGTGTAACTATCTACACATATTGTCTCTACTTCCCACCTATGCTTGACGGCATAAAAACAGTAAATTGTTTGTAATCAATAATCCATCGAAAGTAAATAGCTTTTTTATGTTATAAATGAAGTAAAAAGAAAACGAAAAATAGTACAGGTGTGTTGTGAAAATTTTTGTGTTTGCAAAAGTTGAAAACTTGTTTGAAAAGTCTAGCACAACTATCCATTTAATTATAATATATCTCCCAATTAATTATGAAAGAAAAAACCCGTTTATTTTTTATACTGTTGACGGTGGTTTTATGTGGAAACGAAAAATAGTGGAAGTGTGTTGTCAAAAATTTTTGGCTAGCAAAACTTGAAAGACTTGTTCGACAATTCTAGCTCAGCTTCCAATTTAATTACACTATACTCCGCACTTAATTATGAGAGCAGCAACTAATTCATTTTTGGCAATGATTGTTACAGGCAAAGTTAATGGTGATTTTATGTTACGGTTCAACTTTGATGGAAACAAAAAAAAAAGGAAGTGTGTTGTCAAAAATCTTTGGCTAGCAAAACTTGTTCGAAAAGTCTAGCTCATTTCCTCATTTAATTACACTATACTCCCAACTTAATTATGACAACAACAAACATCTCATTTATGGTAATGATTGTTGAAGGCAAAGTTAGTGGTGATTTTATGTTACACTTCAACATTGATGGAAATAAAAAACAATGGAGGTGTGTTGTAAAAAATCTTTGGTTAGAAAAACTTAAGAAAATTGTTCAAAACATTTAGTGCAACTCCCCTTTTAGTTACATTATGTTCCCCACTTAATTGTGACAACAAGAACTAGTTCATTTTTTGTAATGACTATTGAAGGCAAAGTTAATGGTGATTTTATGTTACAATTCAACTTTGATGGAAACAAAAAACAATGAAGGTGTGTTTTAAAAATCTTTGGCTAGTAAAACTTGAAAAACATGTTCAAAAAGTTTAGTGCAACACAACATTTAATTACACTCTACTCTCCACTTAATTATGATAGCATAAACCAGTTCATTTTTTGTAATGATTGTTAATGGCAAAGTTAATGGTGAGTTTATGTTATAGTTCAACTTTGATGGAAACAAAAAACAATTGAGGAGTGATGTCAAAAATCTTTGGCTACCAAAACTTGAAAAACATATTCCAAAAATCTATTGAACTCCCCACTTAATTTGATGTAAGTTTCCACTTATGCATGACAAAAGCAACCAATACAGTTTTGGTAATGAATGATTCAATCCAAGTAAATGTTTGTTTTATGTTAGAGTTGAACTGTGATGGGAACTGGAAATAATAGAGATATGTTGGGGAAAAGGTATGTCAATCGAAAATTCAAAAACTTGTTTAAAAAATGTAGCACAGCTCCCCATTTAATTACATGGTACTCATCACTTATGAATGATAACAGAAACCAATTCAATCTTGGTAAAGACAAATAAAGGCAACGTAAATGGTGTTTTTATGTTAAAGTTGAAGTTTGAAGGAAACGAAAAATAGTGGAGGTGTGTTGCCAAAAATCTTGGTTTACCAAAACTTGAAGAACTTGTTCAAAAAATCTACTGCGGGTCCCCACTTAATTTAACGCAAGTCCCTATTGAAATTGTACTTCAGTTGATGCCCATTTCATTTATGTTGAAATAATTTATTTGTTTTAATTAAAATTGTTTAACTATTTTCAAACAAACTTAGTGAGTAGTGGTTTAGATATTTTGGGGAGTTGTTAAACATGGAATTGTGACCCAAGCAATTTTGTGCAGTTCCTATTAATTTGCTTTGAGTTTCAGTTTCATTTTTTTGTATTTAAAAGTCTCTTTCAATTCAATAAATCTGAGATAATACATTGCAATTTGCTCTTTGCTCTTTCTCTGTAATGTACTCCTCTGTATTCTCTCTCTTAAAATACCAACAGTCCCTAATTATGCATGATAACAACAACCACTTCATTTTTGGTAATGAATTATTCAATCCAAGTAAATGATGGTTTCATTTTATAGTTGAATTGTGATGGGAACCATAAACAATAGAGATATGTTATTGAAACGGTATGTCAACCGAAAATTCAAAAACTTGTTTAAAAATAATAAACAACAATCAACAACACATTAAAATTAGGCAGACACACTATCATATTTACCAAAACACACACACGCACACCACATTTGTAACACACCCATAATCAACCACAACAACCGAAACAGAAACCACACACACAATCACCCACGTAATAGTTGCCCACGAATCGAACGATAAAGTCCACGTACAACTCACCCACGAAAAAACCAACAACAAACGAGTGAATGCCCTAGGATATCTCAATGAAGACAAACGACGAAACGAAATAAGGGACCAAACACACAAGCACAACCACAAAACCACCAATTATCGTGGAGAATACAAACCAGATGCCCTATTTTTTCTTTTCATTTGAATCAATTTTCTCTACCAAATAACACAAGCGTTGGCGTTCCTCCGTGAAAACGAAATATTTTGGCTCCAATTACACTCGTGTGACATTTGAAAAGAAAAAATGAAAATTGAAAGTGAGGTGACACATTTGTTGTGTCAAAATTAAGTCAAAAAAAGTGTAGAAATATCATTTTCCTAAAAAATTTCACACATTCATTTATGAAATTGGAATATACATATATGGTTCCTAGTGTTTTTATATTGTAATTATTACTCGTCCATGTCTTCATCACATTAATGCTTTTGAAGTATTTATAAGGGGTTCATATTTAGTGCTTGCATGAAGCAGGTGATTTTAATTACAAAAGCTGGATGTCATTTTATTCTACCTAGTTAATTCACATATTAAGTCCATCATTTAGTCATATAATTCCTAAGTTGGCTTAAACTGTTAAAACTGTATAAGACTTATCTTATCGTAATTGATTAAATTCTTATAAATGTGTGGGACTTTTGTGGTAACCTAATATATATTTGAGCGAATTTAGTTTCATGCACAAGAACACACAATTATATATATATATATATATATATATATATATATATATATATATGTTTTTTGGGTTGAATTTTCATGTATGTTCAAGGTAGTGATACTGTTGGTTTATGAAAACATAAAGAGCAATAAACCCTACAGATAATTAAAAAATTCTCAATACCCAAAGGACTAAAAGCGAAAGTGTATCTAGGAACAGTAGATAATGAATATTGGTATGTGGTCTTCCAACTGCAAAGCACCCTAAGTTTCCTCTTAGTTTTCTCTTATGATGAGGAGAAAAATAAAGGAACAAAATAATGATGTATGTGCTCTCATATGGGGACCACAACCCCTTGATGTAATGTTTGTCGGTTACTATTTTCTAAAAGTCAATATTCCTAATTTGTCCCCTTTATCAAATTATAAGAAAACAAATACAAAATGGAAATAGAAATGAGGCACGCCACTTTTAGAGGGGGCGTGATGCCATCCAACTGTAGAGATGAGTGATGAGTGTCACCATTTGAATAACAAGTTAAGGCAAGTGAAAACTCCATTCCTGGAAGGAGGAAAAGCTCACGACAATATGGTTTAACAACAAGTGTATAAACTAAAAATGATCAACCCGTTTACATGTAGTAGAACACCACTTATATAGATAGGCTTATACTAGCAAGAAAAGCTTGAAACCCTAATTTCTAAAAGCATCTCTAAAGTAGCACAAAATAGGATGGTAGTGTGCTCTCTTATGATGATTCTTGGCCAGAGTCCAAAAAGGAGACAAGGTGGTCTTCTAATAAGTCCAAAAGGAGCTTTAGGTCAAATGAGACAAAAGGTACAAAGGTGTTTTTGCTTTTTGCTTTATGCTTTTACTTTCCTCTCTCCTCCACCTAGGCTCCACCTCATCCATTCCCTCCACTCATGTTGTGCCACCTAGCCATGCTCCTTACTCCTAATTACCCTACAAAACAATTAAAGATAGATTAGGATGTTGACTTAAGTCAAGTCAACTTTAATGAACAAGTTAAACCTAGTTAAAGGTCAACTTAGGAAAATCATAATAAGGAGATAGAAAATAAAGATAGGGATGAAGGACTGGAAGTCTCCACTCTAGTCATGCTTCTTGTAATCCTTATTGGGGGAGCTTCCATGGAAACTTGTGTGGTCCAGCCTTTATCATCCTCTCCTTCTTAGAGAGAATTCAACCACAAATTCTTATACCCTACGTCAAAAGGTGAAAGATCACACACATTAAATGAATCACTTATGTTATAGCTTTAGGGTAAGTCTAACTCATAGGCATTGTTATTGATCTTCCTAATGACTTGGAAAGGGTCATCCCCTCTCGGGAGAAGCTTGGACTTCCTTTGAGTAGGGGGAACCTTTCCTTCCTCAAGTGAAGTCAAACTCAATCTCCCTCCTTGAAGATGACTTCCTTTCTCCCTTTATTTCCATCCTCTTGATGTTTCTTAACCTTTTTCTCAATAGTTTCTTTAACTTGCGCATGTAAGTCTTGGATCATCTTAACTTTGGTTTCCCCATCTTGGCAAGTCCATGCCTCATGAGTGGGGAGAGGAAGAAGATCTAAGGGGGTTAAGGGATTTAACCCATAAACAACTTCAAAAGGAAAGTGGGAAGTAGTGGAGTGCACTACCCTATTGTATGCAAACTCTATGTGAGGAAGAAGTACCTCTCACTTCCTAATGTTTTGGACTATCATGCACCTCAACATTTGTCCCAAAGTTCTATTCATCACCTCGCTTTGGCCATCATCTTGGGGGTGACAAGTAGGAAAAAATAAGTTTGGTTTCAAGCTTTCCCCACAATGTCCTCCAAAAATGGCTTAAGAACTTTGTGTCTCTATCACTCACAATGGTTCCAAGAATGCTATGTAGTCTTACAACTTTCTTAAAGAAGAGATTTGCAATGTAAGTTGCATCATCAACTTTGTGGCATGGTATGAAATGAGCCATTTTTGAAAACCTATCCACAACCACAAAGATAGAATCCCTACCCTTTATTGTCCTCGAGAGCCCTAAAACAAAGTCCAAGGAGATGTCAACCCAAGGCATGGAAGGGATGCGTAAAGGAGTGTAAAGACCATGAGGTTGGACTCCAAACTTTGCTTTCATTGATGCTATGTAATTTTTGCAATGTTAAACTACATGCTTCCTAAGGTGAGTTGACACATAACTCACTAACAACAACTTTTTATTACTTTTTTTACTGTTTTTAAGAAGTTTAGGTAAAATAGTAAACGCTTTGATTGTACTGCTATAAAATAATCAGTTGAGTCAGTCCACTTTAATTGTACTATAATAAAGATATAAAATAATTTGAAAGAACAAAATATCTTTAAGTTGATCAACTAACTAACCTACTAATCTGGCTCAAGTCAGGTTACAAATTTTTTTACCACAAAAATAAATGGTTAGGTTAACTCATTCTTAACTAAGTTCGTAGTGAGTCAACCGATGTGAATTTTGTCGACTCACTTTGACACTCCTAATCATAATTCATTATATTACAATCACATTTAAATAGAAATTAAAAGTAAATACAAATAGTAAGAAAATACAACTAATTAAAGATTGGGTTAAATATGTTTTTGGTTCCTTAACTTTCAATAAATTTTGGAATTAGTCTGTTTCAAAACTTTTGACCAATTTAGTCCTTCATCTTTCGAAATACATGAATTTAATCTTTACAATCAAATTTTGTTAGGTTGATTTGATGTTTCGTATGCATTTTAGGATTGTATTTGAGTTATTTATATTGTTTGACACATTTTTGCTTTAATGTTAAGTTAAATACTATTATGAAACGCGCTTGAAATGTCAAATAAACTTAACAAAATTTGATTAAAATGACTAAATCTACGTATTTCAAAAAATAAAAGACTAAATTGGTCTAAAATTTTAAAATAGACTGATTCCATAATTCACTAAAAATTAAGAATTAAGGGACCAAAATCATATTTAATACTTAAAAATTTGATTCTTATGAACTATTTTCTATTTTGTACGGGTAGTATCTTAATTTGCTTCTTTAACTATAACCCATTTTGAATAACTTTTAAAATATGAAATCATGTTAATTATCTTTATTTGAATCGTAACATTTGAAAATTTTAAATGACCACAAAAATTGTAGATATTGTATTTAAATATTTTTTAATACACATATTTCTTTTCTAACACGCGATATAATTTTTTTAGCATAATAAAACTATTTCTTTAGAATGTAAGTTAAGATTTTTTTAATCATTTTGATAAAAGAAAAAATCTAATTAATATTATTGAGATATTTATACGTCGATGCCAAAGTTTTTTTTTTTTTTTTTTTTTTATTTTTTACCAAGATCAATGAAATATTTTTATGGAGGTTAATAGTATCTGTTTACATGAATTTTATAGTAATAAATTTTTATCATGTTTGCAAAAGAAAAAAAATGTATTTCAATTTACCTTACAAGGAGAATTATTTGATAATAATACCTTAAGCAAATATATCAAGTTAAATTCACTATACTTAAAATATCTTATCTAAATATTTAAAAATATTTAAATCCTTTTAAAAATTAAACAACATGAAATTAAAACAATTCACATTTAATATATTTGAATTCAAGAAAATTACAAATGCATTATACAATATATTTTATAACACTCTAAATCAAAAGTTTATGTCGAATGGTGAATTAAAGTTTTTGTTTGAGTGGGGAATCTCTTTATATTAAAAAGATAAAAAAATGAATATTTTATATATTCATATATATTGGATAAATTTTTGTATAAATATTTTTAAAAAAACTAAGAAAAAATATGTTTTTTTTTCAAAAATAGTTAATGTATAAATTTAATTTGTAAAGTTTTTTATAATATAATTTTTCTTATTTATATATTTTACCATAAAAAACATTTTATAATTTTCTTATTATTTTTATTTTCAAAAATTATTTGTTAGAAATGTAGCTAAACATGTATCGAAAACTTATCAAACATGCACTAGTTACCATTTCATATTACTTTGTGACTTATTCAGTAGTTGTTAATTATCTATGTTTTACTTGAAAGTGAAGAATAAACTCATAATAGTCCTTCATTATATGTATTGGTATAGTTAATAAAAAAAAGTTGGTAGGTGTAAAATAATTTGCACAAAAACATTATGATTATGTACAAGTGATATTCAAATATGATCTAGATTGGTCAAAAGACAAATTTGGTCAACCTTTTAACAAATTGAATAGAATATATCAGTCTTCAACATTGAGGAAACATTTGTAAACATGTTATTCAGAAGAGGAACAAGAAAATTTTAAAAATAGATAAAAAGAAAAGAAAATTAAAGCATAACAAGTGAATTTTTTTTTTACTGATTTCTAACTATATAAATAGTTAGTTGAAGTATACAAATTTTCCTTTAGATAAATTAATTAACGGAGTTTATATATTGTTTTTTCTTTGTTTGTGTTATATGGTTATTGTGTTTTTATAATATATCGATTTTGATGTATTAAAAAAATTGTTTATTTTAAATTATCAGAATTAATGTATTTAGAAATGGAATACTAAAAATCCAATCCAGTATCTAAATTTTAATTCAGTATCTAAATTTTAATTTCTATACTTGAAAGTGTTGTGGCTATGCAGTATAGAAAAGAATAATATACAAACAAGTTTAATAAATTTATTACCAAATAAAAAACTTGAATTAATTTCAATTTTGCCTACATGTTAGTAAGGGAATGGAATATTTGTGACAAAAAATGAGTCAAACTTTGACACAAATAATGATTTAATAATTGGCATCAAATAATTTAGAAAGAAGCATGGTCGGTTGAAAGAGTAAGTACAGAAAATATTGAAAATGAAGAAAAAGGAAAGTTCAACAAACAAAGACCATTGACCTTTCACTTTGAATTTTCCTTTCCAAAACCCTCTCCAACAAGTTTTAGTCATAAAGTGCAATCAACACACAATTAATTCCAATATCATATCCTTTCACATTTATTTTGTACTTGTTTAAGATAAACTAAACTTCAACATTTTATTTAATTATTATAGTTGTCTAAACATTCTCTTTTATTTCTTGATCACATTTTATCTAAGCATCATGTTGGAAATCTTATCTATATCAAATCATTTTCATTAATTAACACCTATTGGAAACTTCTTTACCAAAAGTATATCTTTTATTTTCTTAACAAAGATTAAATATATTTTTCATCTTTTAATTTTAAGTGAAAATTAGAATTTGTTTTTTTTTTCAAAATTTTAACCTAATTTAGTTTTAAAATTTTAAAAATATCTGAATGTAGTTATTTTAATAAAATTTGTTTAAGTTCATTTAACATTTCAAACATGTCTCAGGATAATATTTGAGTTATTTACACTATGTAATACATTCTCTCTTTGATAAATATGTTTGAAATGTCAAATGAACTTAATAAAATTTATTAAAATGACTAAATCCACACATTTCTAAAATTAAGAGACTACTAGACTAAAATTTTAAATAAAAAACTAATTTCAATTTTAACTCTCAATATAGATAACATAACTACATATACAAAGTTCATTAATTATATTTTTTAAAACAAAATATATTTCTATTCATACTCTAATTTTGTCTTTATTCATCATCCATCTTAACTTCTACCGTTGAGTGATATAATTTTCTATTGCTTTTAGTTCATAAAATTGTAATTTTTTTCACCAAAACTTTAATATAGTTTAATCTTCAAATTTTTAAATTAAATGTATATAGTCCACATAATTTAATTACATTAAATTATTTTAACATTCTCAAATGATGTTCCTGCTTATACCGTTTGATATGTTAAAACTCATGTTATATGTAAAAAAAAAATCCAACATCATTATATTAAAAAAAGTATATTTATTTATTTTTAAAATTTGAAATCTAAATATATAAAAATTTAAGAGAAACAAAATTTAATTTTGGGTTTAATTATAATCGTATCTAACTCTTTAAAATATGTTAACTAATTTTTGAACATACTTGTATCATTATTCTGAAGACTTAATAAAAGAATAAAAAGAAAACAATCAAAAAATCAGAACTTCTCTTGACATATCTTATATCAAAATACAAAAGAAAAAAAATATTTTTCAATAAAAGGAACTTTTGAAAATCAGTTGTAATTATTTATATATTTATGTGTGTGTATAAAAAACATGTTACTAGTTTACACGGTGAAGGTTATAAGTATGCACAGTGAGGATAGTGTATTTTCCCAAGAAGACACATAGAAAAGTGTTGTAATCGTTCTGGCCTCGCTGTTTCTGTCTTTGACCGAACTGAACCCAAAGAAGAGGAAGAAACCTTAGCAGCTTTCGGCGCTTTTTTTTTCTTTAATCTCTATGTTTCTTTCCCTTCTTCTTCATCTTCTTCGCTTCACATTTTTTTCATATCATATTCATCCCTGTCTCTCTATGACACACTAGTACTTGTTCTTTTCTGTACCCATTATTACCCACACACCCCAAATACTAATATATATATATATATATATATATATATATATATATATATTATA
>Ga0209589_1006037_pt1 | contig 20254 bp, 9 predicted proteins | sample CowpeawhiteBW_FD_187525 | JGI IMG/M metagenome (GOLD analysis project Ga0209589, IMG submission 187525) | Root nodule microbial communities of legume samples collected from California USA - Cow pea white BW (SPAdes) (version 2) | ecosystem: Host-associated > Plants > Roots > Nodule | place: USA... | reverse complement strand
AAAAAAAAAACATTCATCCAAAGTAATTATAGTAGATATCGAAAAAAAAATTCTATAAAAGACATTAACTTAAAAATCTAACTAAAATTCACGGAAAAAAGTCCACACTAGTGAAGAAAACACTTATTAATGTATGTAAGCTAATAAATAATTTTGGGATAGAAAATTTTGACTTACATGGATTGAAAAATAACTTTGTTATAACACTTAATCGAAATAAATCCAATGTTAAATTTCTTCCTTACCCAGGAAAGAAAATCCTTTTTATTTCAAGGTTTATGTAGTGGAACTGAAGTTGACTTTTCAAATTGATGGAGAAAGGAATGTAAAATATAAATAAATGCAAAAATGGTTTGACTAGAATTAATAACAAAACATTTCCCAATTATTTGAGCTTTTGGTAAATCATATAAATATTTTCCAAAACTTATTTATGCATGATGACTTCAATTGCTTGCAATGACTTTGGACAATTAAAAAAAAAAAGTTAATAATGAAAACTGAAAGAGACAAGAACCTTAAAATCACAATGATGTTAATCCTCTGCAGGCAAAAGGAGTATTTAATGTAAAATGAAAGCGAAAGAATAGAGAGGGTAACGCATCTAACGAACCTGATATTGGGGAATACCAGAAGGGATAAGAGAATTATCCCTTTTCACTTCAATGATATAACCCTTTAAGCCTTTTAAAATTAGAGTCTCCACAAGTTATTGTTGCAAGTAATTTATTTAAGAAAATTGTGAGAAAATTAGGGTGTAAAAGTGGCTCATAATTTAAATATGAGTTATCTTAATTTATTTTTCAATGAGTTAAAATTTTTGTAATTCAACATGATTTATTATAGATAAATAAAGTAGGTTGACTCATATAGATATTATTTTTTAACTTATTTTATATATTTATTGTAAATTTTTAACAGTATAATTATATTTATTTATTTCATCAAATATTATTTAAAAAATAATAAATAAAAACCAAAATTTATATAATTGTTCAAATAATAAAAAAATTAAGGATAATATAATTAAACAACATTATAACAAAACCTAGATAAATTACATCCAATTCCATCCTTCTGGGTTAAGACAGTCTTAAAATAAGTAAAACTTATATATTATAACGTGATCATATATATATAACTGATAAGATAATAGATTAAAACTAGTATTTTTACAAGTTTCTATGAATATTTTAATCCTTATAATTGTAACTTTGTATTTCACTCTGGTTGAAGCAATATCCAACAACTTAACGCTGTAAGCAGCAGAACAGAGATTCTTGGTAATAAAAGTTGCAGTACAACCTCCACCAAAATAATTAGCTTTGTTTATAATTAAATTGCTTCCGGCATTAGTTTATGCCGAAGCTATGTCACGCCACAAGAATCTCCAATTCTTCGTAGTTCACAAAAAGACAAGACATCAGAAGTTGAGTGCATTTGTCTGAACTCTTAAACAAATAATGCCTTCTCCAACCAAGAAACCTAGCTACATCATTAACTCCTCACATAAACTTCATCAAAAAAAACATAACAAATTACTCTCTATAAATGTTCTTCATTCAATCACATGCACCATGAAGACAATGGATGATGTTCAAGGATACATACCAATATTCCTTATTTTCCTAGCCTCACTAAAACTGCTCCAAGCCATATTCAAAGCTTCAAAATTTCGCCTTCCACCTAGTCCTTTGGCTCTACCAGTTATTGGACACTTCCACTTGTTAAAACCACCACTTCACAGATCTTTTCAGAAGCTCTCGAATCGTTATGGACCCTTGATTCACCTCTACCTTGGCTCCACTCCCGTTGTTGTTGTTTCCTCTGCAGAAATTGCCAGAGAGATCTTCAAAACACACGAACTTTGTTTCTCCAACAGACCAGCGAATGTTGCTATCAGCTATCTCACTTATAACTCATCTGATCTAGGGTTTGCCCCTTACGGACCCTACTGGAAGTTCATGAAGAAGCTTTGCATGTCGGAACTTCTTAACGGGAGGATGCTGGATCAACTCCTACCCATTAGAGAAGAGGAGATAAATAGGTTTCTGGTGATGCTGAAGATGAAAGGTGAAGCATGTGAGCGTGTGAATGTTGGAGATGAACTTTTGAAGCTAACGAACAGCGTGGTGATGAGAATGGCGATAGGAAAAAGCTGTTTCAACGTTGATGACGAGGCTCAGAAGGTGACGGAAAGGGTGAAGGAGAGTTCGAAGGTGAGTGGAATGTTTAACCTAGCAGATTATTTTTGGTTTTGCAGGGGATTGGATCTTCAGGGAATTGGGAAGAGAATGAAGGAGGTTCGTGAGAGGTTTGACACCATGATCGAAAGTATCATTCGGGAACATGAAGATGCGAGAAATAGATCCACCCAAAAGGATCCTCCAAAAGATGTTCTTGATGCTCTTTTGAGCATTTATGAAGATCAGAGCTCAGAGGTGAAAATAACCAGAGACAACATTAAAGCCTTCTTGGTGGTAATATTCCTTGAATAACCCCTCTTTTAGAATTTGAAATTCTAATTATTTCTAAGTCTTGTTTATGCTATTTTTATCTTGATAAAAACTCTAACTTTAAGCTCTCACTGATTTTATATAGAGTGATATATTTTAGTTATTTATAACATGTTTTTGTAAAATTAAGAAACAAAGTAAGGATCTTGTAAATACTACTACAAAAACACCAAACTAATACATCCAATTATCACTGGAAGTTAATGATAAAGTATTTTAAGTCTACCGACTTTAATAGTGTTGCGACTCACTTGATGACTTCAATCATTTACTTTAATTTATCAAATAATCAGGAAATGATAAAGATTGACAAGGACTAATCAAAGGAAAATAAAGTTTTTTCGGAGTCATATATATATTTCTTTTACCACTACCTATTGTGCAAGTGCAGTAGAATTTGACAGAAGTATGGTAATATTTTGAATTGTAAGAATTTGTGTGTACAATTTGTCAGGATATTTTCACAGGTGGGACAGACACAACTGCAGTTACTGTAGAGTGGTCAGTGGCAGAACTAATGAACCATCCAACAGTGATGGAGAAAGCAAGGAAGGAGATTGAAAGTGTGATTGGCAAAGAAAGAATGGTGATGGAATTAGACACAGATAATCTTCCTTATCTCCAAGCCATAGTGAAGGAGACACTCAGACTTCACCCTCCATCTCCATTTGTGTTGAGAGAGTCAACCAAAAAGTGCAGCATTGCAGGATATGAGATTCCACCAAAAACTCAGGTTTTCACTAATCTGTGGGCTATTGGGAAGGATCCAAAGCATTGGGATAACCCTCTTGAGTTTAGGCCAGAAAGGTTTGTTAGCAAAGAGAATGAGAGTGCAAAAACATGTGAAGTTGATGTGAGGGGACAGCATTATGAGCTTTTGCCTTTTGGAAGTGGAAGAAGAGGCTGCCCTGGAACTTCACTGGCACTGAAGGTTGCTCACACCACCCTTGCTGCTATGATTCAGTGCTTTGAATGGAAGGTTGAAGAAAAAGTGGGAGAAAATTGTGGTAGTGTTGACATGAAAGAAGGACCCTCTTTTATCCTTTCCAGAGCTCAACCCATGATTTGTATCCCAAAACAAAGACTCCTGCCATTCCCTTTGTCTCATGCTAAATCTTAATTCTCGTTCTCACCTAAGACTATAAGAATAAGCGTGTTCCATTGTATCTTCATCTAAATATTACCCTGTTTCTCTTATTCATATAACCCAAATTATTGGTACCCATAATCTCTTTCAAACATTCTTTTATTTTTCATGTAGTTGGATTAGGTGAAAGTGTTAGAAGTTGACCTTAGATTGGTTGTGGTTCACAAAGAGCTTGCTTCCACCCACCTATTGTTAACAACATCTTTTATCGAACAATACTTTCTAATACTATTACTTGCTAATACTCTCCAATATTATTACTCTAATATTATTACTTGCTGTAAAAAGTTTTTAAGGATACATCTACTACTTATAGACCTCTACTTTGGTCTTTCGGCCTCTAAGTCTTAATTAAACCCAATTACTACCAAAACATAATTAATGAACACATAATTATTACTAAGAATTACTCTTAACCTTTACAATCCCCGAAAACAATTAATTATGACAAAACATTAAATGCAACTAACCACATTTAAACTTATCTAACAAAATCTCTCGCAAATTTAAATATTTCTTTTGTCTTTCATCCTAATTATATTTTGCTCTTTTCAAAGAGTATTTTTGACAACGACTTCATGATGTGGGACTGTTGGGTGCAGTAGGAACCCCCAGTGGAGGTTTAAGGAGAATGAGCGTATCATTCTTGATGGAGGGCTTAAGGGACCGATGGTTCACATGTAGAACCTCGTCATCGGCTCCATGGTGAACACTATTGTTCCGATTCCAGTACATCATTAGGGTCAATCACCATGCATTCGAGGTATTGTCCGCTTTGGAGTGTGTGCTCCATCATGGTTTTGTCCTTAAAAGGCGCCTCGAATGGTGGGAGGAGGAAGGGTTATTTAAACCGCCTTAGGCCTGAACTTCTAAACGATGTAGGATTATTGGGTGCGATAGAACACTAGTAAATATTTCATAAGACCCAAGTCAATCATCTCAAATTCTTTCATAATTCCTTTAAACTCCTCAATCAACTTGGCATTGTTCCTCTATGAGATCATCAACGTAAAGGGCAACAAACATCATTTTTCCTTATGTAAGAAGAATGTTCATAAGGAAACTGCTAAATAAGTATCAATCCTTCGATTCCATTCTCGAAGAACTTGTTTTAAGCCATAGAGCGCATTCTTTAATCTCAACACTTTTTTTCTTCGCTTCTTTACATGTATCTGAGTGGTTGTTCAACATATACTTCCTCCTCCAAAACTTTACTTAGAAATGTTGAATTCACATCCATCTACAAGATTGCTCATTTGTATTAAGTTGCTAAGGAAATCAACAGCTGAATTGTTTCCATCCTTGTCACCGGGGCGAACACCTCGTCATAATAAATTCCTTCCTTATGCTTATAACCTTTAACAACAAGTTGAGCTTTATATCGCTCGACATCTCCTTCAACATTTAACTTCTTATACACCATTTCATGGACCAAGCTCCTTTAGGAAAATCAGTCAACTCCCATGTGTTTTTGCGTTCTATTGCTCCTATCTCCTCATTCATAGCCTTTTTTTCATTTCTCCTCCTGCACGACCTCTTCAAAATTCAAGTTTTCTTAATTTGCCAAACTTCTTGTGCACACTCAACTTTCTTATGCTCCAAACTTCTTGTAGTGTCTTCTTGTTTAACTTTGTGTAAGGGCATTTATTTTGTACATAAATAGCATTCCGCACAACTTCAGCCCAAAACTCCTTTAGCATATTTTGCTCTTCAACATTGTTCGAACCATATCAACGATGGTTCAGTTCCTCGATAACTCCATTTTGCTGGGATGAATATGGTGCTTTTATGAATCTTCTTATACATTATTTGTTATATATTTTTTCATGTCTTTTTTTACAAAAACTAAATTAAAAAGTTGAGTATACCATTTCTTTCAGGGATTAATTTAAAATGTTTCAAGCATTAATTTCCTTTTACAAAAATACCTCTAATTTTTGGTCTTTTCCTTTGTGTTTAATGAATAATAGGTAAAATACACTAATGTCTTATACTTTTTTATAATCTGAATACGTTTATTTTATACCTCCATTTAAATTTGAATATTTTTATTTTATCCCCTCAATATTAGTAAAACCAATAGAAATTGAGTATGGAAGATTGAGTGAATTAAATATTCGTAAAAAAAAGAAGATTTTTCAAGAACTCGTCCATATTTAACCCCTCAATATTGGTGTTGTCATCTGCTAAGCATTCAAAATACATCGGTATATTTAATTTTTTTCATATAATTTAAAACTTCAAAATCAGAGATAATTTGTATATTCAATGGCAGATCTTGATTAAAAATTTTGAAGGGATCAAAGTAATATATTTAAAATTTATATATTTAATCATTGTCACTAATATAACAAAAGTATATATAATTTAGTATTGAAATATTTTTGTATGTATTTGAAATGAAATCCATTTTAAATAAGTTTTTCTAATTTCATTTGATATTCACATATTTGAAAATATTTTCTTGGAATAAGTTCCAAAGAATTAATATGAAACTTTCCATTTGTAACCCTTTGAATCATAAAAAAATCACTCTGATTCACCAATTGGATCCTTAGTATCGTGCTTTTGAAAATATGTAAGTAAGTACATAAGTATTATTTTCATCTTCACGAATATATTTCCTTTTATTACCTTAAAAAAATAATGTATTATTTTATTCTTCATCAATATACCTATTTAAAAAAATTAAGATTAAAAAATAATTTATTAAAATGCAATTGAAAATTGAGAGAGTAATTACTAAAAGAAAAATTTATGATAATCAAGTATTCACAATTAAAAAATAGTTTTAAAAAAAATATAGTACATAACTTTTTCGTGTATATTTATACAAAAAAAAATACCAAAAACTCATGAGATGAAAAAAGTACTAAATATTAAACTAATATTTCACTATAAAGAGAAAGTATTATTTTTTTATCTTAAAAAATGGAAGAGAAATAACAAAAAATGAGAGCACAAAGAATGAATTTGATTCTAACTTTCTATTTGTTTTTTAAAGAAAAATACAACGGTGGAAGATGAAGTAAGAAAGCTAAAAGATAATAAGAAAACAATAAAAATATATCAATAAATTTTTTATTTTTTATTATATTTAATTTTATATTTTATTATTTATTACATTAAATAATATATTTTATAAAAAAATAAAAAAGTTTATTTACTTTATTTTTCATTATGATAATATATATTATATTTAAAAAAATAAAAAAAATTTGGGGGACCATGACCCCTAAGCATTACTAACATTCGTCATTGCGAATATGTCAAATACACAATAAAAGAACACAGAAGGAAAATGATTTTTTGACAATTAAATTTTGACAACTTCTTCTTACAACATGAGGTGACATCTCCTGAGTGGCTACCCACTTTTTCATTTATTCATTTCTCTATATTCCAAAACCACTTAAAATAACACTTCAAGTTATAAAGAAAAGTTATCAAAATTTAGTAAAATATCATTATCAAAAAAATACTCAATAAAAAATTCAAAAAACTCAACAGAAAATTCAAAAAAAAAAACTCAACAGCAAGTAAAAATTTAATGTTATTAACCAAATTAATTAATTATTTTATTTGTCGTGAACAAGTTAACTATAGTTATATAAAGCGAGAAAACTTAATTAACTCGTTAAATTTTCAACTCTACACCTATATTTTGCGGTGGAAAAGTATCATCTCTCAAGTAACCAAAAGATCATGGAGGAAAAAATTACTCACTCATGTCATCTCTTGTCTTCATCAACAAACTTCCATATTTTTTTTATAATATTTTCTCTGTGTTTGTTACCTCGTCTTTTTCTCCTCATTTAACACCAAACTTTCCTCTTACTTTCATTTCACTCTGCCTTTTATTAATAAAATATTATATTTAATAAATAATAGTAAACATAAATAAATTTTTAAAATAATAATATTTATGAGTGTGAAATACGATTATAATAAAAAAAAGTGTCAAAAGTAACTACGGGGTCCTCTGACATACTATACAAGACATGAAATATTTTCCAATGTTGTTCCAAAACTTGCACGCAGTCATGGCGGAAACAGAACCTCAAACCTATGTCCAACTCTTCTTCCTCTTGCTACTCTCCACCATCGTAGTTCGTGCGGTCTTCTGGTTTACCCGCCGCCATCCCCGCCGTCCACCGGGGCCACCCTCTCTCCCCGTCATCGGCCACCTCCACCTTATCTCCTCCCTCCCTCACCGGTCATTCCACTCACTGGCCACGCGCTACGGCCCCATCATGCAGTTATTCCTGGGGTCTGTTTCGTGCGTGGTGGTTTCGTCGCCGGAACTGGCGAAAGAGTTCCTTAAAACTCACGAGAATAGCTTCTCGAACCGTTTCGTTAGTTCGGCAGTTCACCAGCTGTCGTACGGTTCGAAAGGCTTCCTCTTCGCCCGCTACGGAAGCTTCTGGAAGTTCATGAAGAAGATTTGCATGTCGGAGCTTCTCGGTTCCCGCACCCTCGACCAGTTCCTCCATGTCAGGGAACAAGAGACTCGAAGGTATATAAAACTTTCCTATATATATCATACAGTAAGATTTTCAAACTGTTTTTATTCACATATATATAAAAAATTATTTTAAATTCTTTAAAATAAATATTACTCATCACTATAAACTGAATATTTGAAATCCAAATCATAATGTTATATTTTAGAAAAGAGAAAGTCAAATATAACTAAAATGAAAAATAAACTTTAAACCGGGTATTTGAAATCAAAATAATAATATAATGATATTTTAATAACCCACTTCTTTTTAACTATTAATCATCTTTTAATTATCTATTTTGATTGTTTTTAGTGGTGTTAATCATCTTTTAATTATCTATTTTGATTGTTTTTAGTGGTGTGATGAGATGATCTAAAAATGATTGAAGTGGTTAGTTAAAAATAAATCAAAAAAAGTGAATTGAAATATCATTATCTTTCGAAAAATACAAAATTCAAATATAATTAGAATGAAAAATAAACAAAAGTCTTTGATAGAAATAAAAAATTAAATTCATTTATTTTAAAATATAAATAAATTTAAAGGTGAAATATAATTTTAGTTCCTAATTTTTTCGGTGAATTTGAATCCAAAGTTCGTCATTTGACATGTCTATTGGATGTTTACCTGTAACACGGTTTAACATGTAAGAAATTTTAGTATCATTGAATTAAGAAAATTACATCTATTCTATTCTAAAATTTATAAGGAAAATATATAAAAGTTTTAAACATGAATTAATTCTAATATATTTAACTTTGTATTCAAACTTCCTCATTTTAATTTAATGCAAAAACTTTGTATACTGACTAAAATGGACTTCCTATAAACATGCGATAAATATTAATTTATATCAATGTGGAAACATGCGACAAAAATTAATTTTTATGTACTATTTTGCTTATGTAACAATAGAATGATTTATATTTTTGGTTGATTCAATGGTGTGTTCATCTATGTAACAATATATAGTTAATAATACAAAATTGTTAATGACTGTTGTAATACTTTAGAGGAATGGGTAACTAAATATCTATAGAACAACATTTATTTGAATTAATTGTATATTAATTTTTAATGAGTAGTTATATATTTGAGTTAATTGTATATTTATCTCTCATTCACCTTAATGACTCTGTTGTGGTTCATTAAGAAAACCCTAAATGTAATCCTATGAACATAAATCAAATTCAATTAGATAGGACGGTTTGTGTGTCCTTATTATATTTTGAAATAAGAAGGTAAACATATTTTTATGTTTTTCCAATCTGTTTATTAAACCAAAGTAGTTTTTTTCTTTGTTTCGAGTTCTTTTGAATTAGTATTTTACTAAAAAGCAAAAATAATATTTTGAAAACTTTTTTTACATAACAGTGTTATCTTTTTAAAATATTGAAAAAGAGAAAATAGAAAAATAAAAATCAATTAAAAAATAACACTTGTAAAACAAAGTTTTTATTTTAAGTTTAAACTTGTACCACTGGAACAAACAACCGTTCATTTTTTATCCGACAAGGTTTCTACGCGTATTGCGGAGGAAGGGGGAGGCGCGTGAAGTGGTGGACGTAGGGGGGGAGTTGTTGACTCTGACGAACAGTGTGATATCGAGAATGGTGTTGGGACGAAGGTGTTGCGAGAGCGAGGGCGAGGTGGCGGAGGTGAGAAAGATGGTGGAGGATACGGTGGAGCTGGCGGGGAAGTTGAACGTGGGAGATTTCGTGTGGGTATGTAAATGGTTGGATTTGCAGAGAATGAAGAAGAGGGTTGAAGAGATTGTGGAGAGGTTTGATAGGATGATGGAGAGGGTGATAAGGGAGCATGTGGAGGAGAGGCAGAAGAGAGGAGAGGTTAGGGATTTGCTTCACATTCTGTTGGACATTCATGAAGATGAGAGCAGAGAGATGAAGTTAAGCAGAGAGAATATAAAGGCTTTTATCTTGGTAATTAATTAACCAACTCTCTTTTCTTTTCACTTCAAACATATGCATGTTCCTCAGTAAACAAACATCCTCGTCATCACCCAAAATGTTTTGTTTTATTGATGCAGGACATATTGATGGCAGGAACAGATACATCGGCTATAACAATGGAGTGGGCGCTAGCGGAGTTGATAAGAAACCCTAATGTGATGGAGAGAGCGAGAGAAGAGATAGATTCGGTGACAGGAAATAACAGCAGGGTGATTGCAGAGTCAGACATCGTTAACCTTCCCTACATGCGAAGCATAGTGAAAGAAACCCTAAGGCTTCACCCGACAACGCCGATGATAGGAAGAGAGTCATCGGAGAAGATGAAGGTTTGTGGGTACGAGATTGGAGAAAAGACATGGTTGCTTGTGAACTTGTGGGCCATGGGAAGGGACCCTAAGGTGTGGGAAGAGGCGCTTGAGTTCAGGCCGGAGAGGTTCATGGGGGAGGAGAAGGGGTTTGATGTGAGAGGACAGAACTACGAACTGATGCCATTTGGGACAGGGAGAAGGGTGTGTCCTGGTGCCTCACTTGCACTTCAGGTTGTGACCTCCAACCTTGCTGCTATGGTTCAGTGCTTTGATTGGAAGGTTGAAGGGAGTGTTGGCATGGAAGAGAAACCATCCATGACCCTTCCAAGGGCACATCCTTTGCTCTGTGTCCCTGTGCCTCGATTCTCACTTTCCTTCTGCTAAATGAAAGTCATGTTATTATTTTTCTTATTAATAAGATCAACTTTTACTTCTAAGGTGGTCACAATTTTATCAAACCAATGTAAACTAGCTATGATTTGTTTGGACCCAACTTATTTTTAAATCTTACTAAAAATTATTATATTATAGGAAGGTTTATTTTTGTAATTTTTTGTTAAAAAATATTATAAGAAACAATAATTTTTTCCTATTTTTTATAAGAATTTGAATAGAACGTAATTCATTCGTAAATAATTATTTCTTACAAAATTATAAAATTGATAAATATTTTTTATAAAATTTATTATAAAAAGTGTTTTAGGCAAAATATTTTACAAAAAATTAGTAATTTTCTGTAAATTATTTTTATAACAAAATTTATAAATATTTTTCATAAAAAAATTTCAAACAAATTTTGACAAAAAAATACGAATTTTTTTTAGTAATGATATATTAAAGTTATAGTAAGTTTCTTAAAGGTTTCTCTCCATGCGTTCATTTTTCTTATGGAAAATAGAAATGTAGGTTTAGTTGATCTAGAATATCAGTTTTTCATTTTAATATATAAATTTAAAGTCTGAAATTTTAATCATTTTAAAAATATCTTAGAAATAGTTTAAATATAAAATATATGAATAAGTATGAATCTCATCCTATACTTTGTTTTATAAAACTGTATAATTAAAGTTTATTTTCTGAATTGGTATTGGTTAAACCACTTATGTTTTCTTTTTAAGTATGTTCTCCTCATCTAATTATCTAATATATGATACAATTTTAAAAGAATTATATTTTGAACTCTCATTTTTTTTTCACTCCCATCTTTTATTTTTTCACATGATTTAATGTGAATTATTGATTCTTTTAAAAAAATAAATAATAATACATTAATCAATTGTCAATATTAAATCACGTCAGAAAATAATAATAAGTGTAAAAAATGAAAATAATAATATTATTATCCATAATTTTATATGACTATATATATATATATTATTGAATAACACCGTGACAATTAAAGGTAAAATTTAAAATGGGCGGTGTTAGTCATTATTATTAGAATTATTTTCTAAGTTTAAATCAATTGTAACCTTAAATTAAAATATTTAATAAAAATATAAATTTTAATAAAAATACTAGTATAACATTTATATAAAAAGTTAAATTTGATATTAATTTGAAGAGATAAAACTTTTTAATTTTAAAAGAAAAAATTGGAATCGAATTAAATAAGAATAATAAATTTAAAGATCAAACTAAAAGTAAATATTGTCTATATATGTGACACGTAATTTGAATTTTTTAAAATAAAAAATTAATTGAAAAACAAAAAAATTATGAATTAACACGTAAAAGACAATATTTAGTGGCTGTTAATTATATGTACTATATTAGAAAAAAAATTAAAAAAAAATTAGACTTGATTAAAAAAAAGTTATTATGACTAAATTTACAAAACTAAACTAAAATTAAAACCAAATGTGGAATTTAACTTTTTTAAATTGAAAATTAATAACTTGTATATATAAGACCGTTTGACAAAAGTCGGGTTAAAATTGTGAAGTTCATGTTCAAGCCCAAGAAAACAGAACCTTGTGGCGGTGTTCGGCTAAATCTATGGAATTTCTCATCCTTCCCACTACCAAAAATTCCCATCTCTCTCTAACATTAAATTAAAGACGAATAAAGACAAGAGAATAACCTTCTAAAGCATCTTTTCAACTTCACTTACTCCATACCCTTCCATGCCTCTTTCTCCTTTTTCTTTGATTATTCACTATTACTCGTCTCTTCTTCAACCCAATTCACATACACTTTCTCAAATTACTATAACACACATATCTCACATGATATATCAAAGTTTCCACAACAAGACATGTTAAGGGCAAAATGGTCTTTTAGCCACAAAATTTGTCATCTTGAAAAGTTATGGAAGAAAGACAAGAGAATCAATGAAAGTGGGCAGCGATTACGTGCAAGTCCACCTCGATTTTATTCTAAAAAGACCATCTTTGTCCTCTCAAATGGGGTGCCAATAAACCTTTACAAAAAAAAAATGGAATTTTTAGGAGTGCCTTTTCTTACCTTTACTTCAATTATCGAAGTGTGTACATGAAGCACAGAATTGTGGAATGTTCCTTTAGCATAGTTAGAAAGCGCGTTGATATCTTTAGTCAGATCAATAAATAAAAATGGAAAAAGAAAGCATATTGGTATCATTTTCTCAATCACCATATTCCATCTATAATGGGTTCCTCTTAATTTTCTATATGCCTTTCCATAAAAGTGACCTTTGAAAGAGAGTTTTATCTTGAAGCCTTTTTTTGGACAGTCTTGAAATTTTAATGTTCTGTTTCACTATGAATTAGAGGTTGAGCACAGAGAGCGAGAGAGAGAAACTAGTCTTGGCGATGGAAGTACTCAGAAATGGTTTGGTGCCTCAGATTATGAGCCTGTAAGTTAATCACCAAAAACAATTCAACTTTTTGCATTCTTTTATTTCATGCATCATATGCAGTGTTTTCGATTGTTAAATTAATGCTTTTAAAAAAATCAAGCATTCGATATATCTATCTAACAAAATTAATTGATTTTTTTTCTGCTTTTAAAAAATAAGTTCAATCAACCAAGCGCTTCATTTTGAGTCAAAACTAAAATAAAGAGTGAATAAAGCAAGAAAGGAGTGAGGAGTAGCATAGTGGCACTACATGATTCGGACAAGTAACTACCTTTCATTTTAGTGCCATAAAAGGTAACAAAACTTCAGGCTCACGTTTCTATTTTTGAAAGACTCCAATGACACACCATCTCTGTCATTGTAATTGGTAACACCATTGTTGGAATCAGGTTCAAGACATAAGCATCTAAACCAAAAGAAAATTTGCACTATACTTGTCTTTCACTAGCAATTTTCATGTTCTGTTTCACCAGACACATGAAGTAGAGGTTGAGAAGCAGCGAGAGGAAATTTGAAAGGTGAAATTTTCGGAGTCGAAACCATGAGTTCTCAAGCAGCAGCAAAGGGGAACCAAGAGGACTACAAGTTGAAGGACACAAAGCCAGAGCTTGGAGAAAGGTGGCCACATGGAGGGCAACGTGGAGGGAGTGGTTGGATATACAGTGAGAGAGCCACAAGCACTTATGACTTGGTGGAACAGATGTTCTACCTCTATGTCCGTGTTGTGAAGGCCAAGGACCTTCCACCAAACCCTGTCACCAGCAATGTTGACCCTTATGTTGAAGTGAAGGTTGGTAACTACAAGGGGAAAACAAGGCACTTTGAGAAGAAGACCAACCCTGAGTGGAAGCAGGTTTTTGCATTCTCAAAGGAGAAGATTCAGTCCTCAGTTGTTGAGGTATTTGTGAGAGACAAAGAGATGGTGGCCAGAGATGACTACATTGGGAAAGTGGAGTTTGACATGCATGAAGTGCCAACAAGGGTACCCCCAGATAGCCCTTTGGCTCCTCAGTGGTATAGGCTTGAGAATCTGAGAGGGGAAGCAAGGAGCAGAGGAGAGATCATGCTTGCGGTTTGGATGGGGACACAAGCTGATGAAGCATTCCCTGAGGCTTGGCATTCAGATTCTGCTTCAGTTAAGGGAGAAGGGGTTTATAATATCAGGTCAAAGGTTTATGTTAACCCAAAACTATGGTATCTCAGGGTTAATGTAATTGAAGCTCAAGATGTGGAGCCACAGGACAAAAGCCAGCCACCCCAAGTGTTTGTGAAGGGTCAAGTTGGGCAACAAGTGCTCAAGACCAAGTTGTGTCCAACAAAAACACCAAACCCCATGTGGAATGAGGATTTGGTGTTTGTGGCAGCTGAGCCGTTTGAGGAAAAGCTTGTGCTAACAGTTGAGAACAAGGCTTCTCCTGGGAAGGATGAGGTTGTGGCAAAAATAGCCTTGCCGCTTAACAAGTTTGAGATCCGTTTGGATCACAGAACAGTGCACTCACACTGGTACAACCTTGAGAGGTTTGGCTTTGGTGTGTTGGAGGGTGACAAGAGGAACGAGACCAAGTTCTCAAGTAGGATTCACCTAAGGGTGTGTCTTGAGGGTGCTTACCATGTGCTTGATGAATTCACAATGTATATCAGTGACACAAGGCCAACTGCTAGACAACTTTGGAAGCAACCAATTGGGATTCTTGAAGTGGGGATACTGAGTGCTCAAGGGCTTCAATCTATGAAGACAAACAATGGTAAAGGGTCAACTGATGCTTATTGTGTGGCAAAGTATGGTCAGAAATGGGTGAGAACAAGAACAATCACCGAGAGCTTTAATCCGAAATGGAATGAGCAATACACATGGGAAGTGTATGATCCTTGCACTGTCATAACTTTTGGGGTGTTTGACAACTGTCATTTGGGTGGTGGAGGGCAAACTCAAGGAAGTGGAGCCAAAATTGACTCAAGAATTGGCAAGGTGAGGATTCGTTTGTCAACCTTGGAAATGGATAGGATTTACACAAACTCATACCCTCTGCTTGTTCTGAAACCCTCTGGGTTGAAGAAGATGGGGGAGCTTCAATTGGCCATTCGTTTCACTTGTCTCTCCATGGCTCACATAATCTACCTTTATGGACACCCTTTTCTGCCAAAAATGCATTACCTGCATCCATTCACAGTGAACCAGTTGGAAAGTCTTAGGTACCAGGCTATGAACATTGTGGCAGTGAGGCTTGGGAGGGCAGAACCACCCCTGAGGAAAGAGGTTGTGGAGTACATGCTGGATGTGGACTCTCATATATGGAGCTTGAGAAGAAGCAAAGCCAATTTCTTCAGAATTGTGTCACTCTTTTCAGGTGCAATATCAATGAGTAAGTGGCTTGGTGAGGTGCAACAGTGGAAGAATCCAGTGACCACAATTCTAGTACATGTCCTCTTTTTCATCCTGATATGCTACCCTGAACTGATCCTCCCCACCATGTTCCTCTACATGTTTCTGATTGGAATATGGAACTTCAGGTTCAGGCCAAGGCACCCTCCAGACATGGACACCAAACTTTCTTGGGCAGAAGCAGCACGCCCAGATGAACTTGATGAGGAATTTGACACTTTTCCCACTTCAAAGGCTCAGGATGTGATCAGAATGAGGTATGATCGGCTCAGGAGTGTGGCTGGGAGAATACAAACTGTGGTTGGAGACATTGCAACTCAGGGTGAGAGATTTCACACCCTGCTCAGTTGGAGAGACCCAAGAGCCACAAGCCTCTTTGTGATTTTCTGCCTCATTGCTGCTGTGGCATTGTATGTGACACCTTTCAAGGTTGTGGCTTCAGTTGCTGGCATTTTCTGGCTCAGGCACCCCAAGTTCAGAAGCAAACTACCCTCAGTGCCTAGTAATTTCTTCAAGAGGTTGCCATCTCGTGCTGATAACATGCTTTGAGGTTGCAGATGAATCATAGCTATAGATCTCGTCATTGTGCTTCTATTGTGTATTGCATCATTGATTTTTATACTTTCTTGTTATTACACGGTTACAATTGGTTTTCATCATGTCATCAAATTTTTCATTCTTGAGTTACATGGGATTGTCCTTCACAATGAAGCTAATTATCAATCTGCAACATTTTTCCCTAATATTAATTTGCATAATGATATTTTGATCCACTTTTTTGACTCACTTTTAATCTACCACTTCAATCACTCTTAGATCATCACATCATACTACTAAAAAAAATTAAAATAGATAGTTAAATTGATGATTGGAGTAATGGGTCAAAATATTATTATCCTATTAATTTTATGGTAGTGATACATGTTATGATTCATAATCTCCACAATATAGAGTAGTCAACTTTACATGTGGATCAAATTCTCTAATATGTTAAGGTTGTAGAAAACAAAGAAATATAAAAAGAGAAGAATTTAAAATTATTGATTGTGTATAAAATGTTAAAAGATGTGTGTTATATATAAAAAAACAAACTAATCTTTGAAGCCACAAATAAATGAGTTTGAAATATGAGTCTATGTTAACAAAGGTAATTACTCATATTTCGAAACTTATACATGAAGCTATGACATGAGACACTAATTCCCTAAATTTTGTGCATAAAATTATATGTAATGGTGTTAATTTACATATGTCAAAGAAAGAAGAGAATTCATGTAGAAAAAAAAAATCATTCCAAAATACATTTCATATGTTTTTGAAAAACTCTTTTTGAAACCCATTTCATGTAAGCATGTTTTGTAAAACTCATTCCAAAAAGTGTTATATACATTTTGAAAATGTATGCTAGAAATCCTACTTTTAAAAGACTTGTTTCAAAATGCAATTAATGTATTTCAAAAATTTTATTACAAAAATTTAATCCCATAAATCTTATTCTGAAAATTTTGAAAATATTCTCAAACATATATATTCAAGAAGACAATTTTACCGTAGAGAAAATTGTCATTTTAAAAATATCAGAAATGTGCAAACAAATTGTGGAGCTGGAGGAAGTAAAAGATGTTTGTACATAACCCAATAGATATGTCACGGGTTGGCTCACCACGAGTCGGGTTGAAAAAGAGTGAACCCAACCTGGTTCACTTTCTAGTGAGCCAGAAATTTTGTAACCCGGTTCAACCCACCACGGGTTGGTGGGTTAAGTGAGTTGGCTCACCAACCCACCTAAAAAAATTATTATTTTTTTTTAGTATTCAAATATTTAAATAAATTTTTAAGTAACCCCTGAGATAACAATCATAGTAAAATCAAAAATCAATGTTTTGATTATGCTCACCACCAATATATGAAGAATTATTTCCAAGAAAGTATCCATTAGTCTAAGAAAGCATGACTAATATTACAAATTTTTTGTCATGCTATTCAACAAAATATAAATAAAAAACTATACATTTTTTTCATGCTAATTTAGAAAAAATTGTTTATAAGACGGTTACTTGAGTAATTTACTATAAAGATTATAGTTAAAGATTAAAGTAACAACATATATATATATATATATATATATATATATATATATATATATATATAACTTGACAATCAAATTAATTAAACATTCAAACTATTCAAATATAATTAAGCAACATTCTAGCATTTAAAAATATTAAATTGTGAACAAATATAAAAGAAGTAGTAAATAATTATTAAAAAAATAAAAAAGAAATTAAAAAAATTAAAAAAAATGTAAAAAAATGTTGGTGGGTTAAGTGGGTCAACCCACCATCAACCTGGTTCGAACCCGTTTAATCCGTGGGTTAAATGAGCCGAGTTGAGTTCAACCCACTTTTAAAAAAGTTGAATTTTTTTCAACCCAACCAAACTCGAACCATGGTGAGCCGGATTAACTCACGGGTTTTGACATCTCTATTACCCAACATGACTCGTAGAACCCTATTTTCTAAGTCAGAATGGTTCATAAAGGCACTTCTTTCGCCAGCTCCAAGAATTTTTCCAACACTTCCAAATTTTTCAAAAATCCCCAAAATATTTGACTTTTCCCATCTCAGCAACCTGTACCCCTAAAATGAATTTTTAAAAGCTATTGAATTTCGAAATCCGATCAAAGAAATTATTACGTATCAAAATCCGATTAAGAAAATTAGAAAGTTATCAAATTTATATATCCAATGTTGAAATGTAATATGTATGTTTTGAAATCAGTTAAATATTTTAACCTGATTTTGAAATCCGATAATTTTCTTAACTAGATTTTGAAATTCAATACTACTTAAATTAAAAATTTCAAAATCCGGTATCTGTGTGTGAGGGATGCTGGTAAAAAAATCAAAAGTCATTGCAGGTATTCAAAAAAGATTGGGGTGCTGAAGAAAAGTTGGAGGTGCAAAGAAAAACACCCTCCATAAATAATGAATTACTTAATTGGGCCGATGGACATAATCAAGTTATTCTGCTCAATAACTACATGTAAATTGTTATTTCTAGTGAATAGAATCATTCATGTCTTTTGTTCAGGAAAACTTCAAAACAAAATAGAACAACAGACAAGCAAGTAAAGTATATATTACGAGTTTATGATTCAAATTACCTTTACCAAAAAATAAAATGAAATAAAATTCCAGAAAATTCAGCTTAATAGAACTGAACCAAAATCGAGTGAATTCAACATTTTTCTCATGAGCTGACCAAAATATGGAACATTTTTCTTAAGTTCAGTCTCGTTTTAAACTTGATGTTTCGTTCTAAAAATACTTTTAATATCAATAGTAGACTTTATTAAAACAAATAACGCGTATAAAGTGTTCTACGCCTTGCAGGTTGGTAACAACCAGTTTATCTCCACTCCCTGATTGAATTTTCAATCACATAACATTATAAAAGAAACAGAAAAATGGCCAAAAGTAATGTTCTTCGGAACTATTGCAACTATTCAAATAATTCCCAAACCTAATGCAGTGAATTATTTCATCAGAATTAACCCTGGTAAGAAGCTCTCTGTGTTCATCATCTGAAACCCTCAACTCTTTTCTAAGTTCAGTTATCAAATCTTCCTTCTCCTGATAAATACATGAAATAAAATGCATGAGATGAATCATTAACACAGGAAAATACAAAGATAACAAAAAGTACATGGAGGGAACCAATGCTATATACCCATGTAAGAGTATCAGACTGAGCTTTGAAAGCACGCAAGACAGCAGAGTAAGCTTCCTGTTCAAGTTGATGAATTTGAGCCTCCATGTCACACTGCAAATTAAAGCGTGTAACAGCAAACCTACAGAAGATTTTTCAATTATCTTTAGTCTCTTGCATTTTTCATTTTCAAGCTTATTCAAAAATTTGAGCAACTCAAATGATTGGTTCCGCAGGATTTACAGGTTTGGACAAAGAATAGTGACTAAAAATATAATTCAATGTACAAGCATGTGAGAAGCACTGGCAGAAAATGTGACAAGGCTTATAAGCATTCAAATTTTAATGCAACCTGCATTACAATGAGACAATTTCGATACTAAGTTAAAAATATGATCCAAGTGCAAGGTTCTGGAAAGTATCTTTAGAGATTTCATGCATCAGGGTTGCTGTTTCATTATATAATTTCTTCTACCCTGCAGATCACAATTGAAACATATATTTGGTCCCTACCATAACCTTCTTGTGATATATGGTTCCTTCAAACACCTACAGAACCAAATTTCGCCCCTTATCAACCTCCTTCATCAATTACCACACTGCATGTCATATACACACAAAATAGAAAAAATAAATAAAAAATCCATCACAGTAAGAATTTCCCTCGTATAACATGAGGTAACAAATTCCAATTTCATACTTTCAAACATAGATGCTGCATCTACAGGCACAAATACCTAGAAACTATGGACCCCAAGTCCAGGAATTTCGAATATCGCTAAACAAATTTTAAAAATCTTTTTCTTTCTGACAACATATTCGACAGGTTGAGGTAATAAGAAAAAGAAAACCCTAGAGGGCAATGAGGCTCACCG